>Ga0308414_1000103_pt1 | contig 48951 bp, 36 predicted proteins | sample HotsprSampleOS50_FD_205667 | JGI IMG/M metagenome (GOLD analysis project Ga0308414, IMG submission 205667) | Hot spring phototrophic mat microbial communities from Octopus Spring, Yellowstone National Park, Wyoming, United States - 20090730_OS50 ... | reverse complement strand
ATTTTTGTGGTCGTCAAGTGGGTTTGCAACAGCATACGAGGTAACATAATGGACTTTGAATGGCACCCATCACTGCTTGAGGTTGATCGCGATCAGGTGGCAATGCTGTATGCCTTTGCTGATAATGTGGGGAATCGCTCCGGGCTAGTGGTGCATAATCTGGCGCAGGATCGCTGGTGGCCGCTCTCCCCGCCCCTGAGCTACCTGGCGCTGGCGTTGGGCATTGTCGTAGTGGTCGCTGGCGGGTTTGTGGTCGGGTGGGCGGCGGCCGCGTGGATGAGCAGCAGCCGAGGTGGACGGACGGCGCACGTCGGGCCAACCCGGCGGTTGTCAAACGTGGCCCGCACGCGGCGCATACGCGGCAACAGCGGGCCGCGCCGCTGGTACTGGCTGGCCGGGTTGATTGGCGGGGCGGTGGTGCTGATGATAGTGGTATTCATGATCGGCTGGCCTTTCGGCGCTGCTGCCGATGAGGAACTGACGGAACCGACGGCAGCAACAGCGGAACCAGCAGACGATATGCCGAAGATGATCAGCGCACCGCCCATCGCCACCGATCCTGCATCCGCGCCCACTGCCGCCGGGCCGGTTATTCTGCTGCCGACCGCCGCCCCACCGCCCACGCCAGCGATGGTTGAGGTGCCTGCACCGAGTCTGCTGTCGCGTAGCGCCTGGGGTGCGCGTGATGCGCGTAGTGGCATGCTCCAGCACACCCCGGCGCGGATTATTGTCTCGCACGACACGCAAGCGTGCTGCACCAATGTCACCCCCGCAACGCGCATGCGCGAGAACCAGTCCCGGCATATGGACAGCCAGGGTTGGCCGGATATTGCCTATCACTACAGTATCGCGCCCGATGGGACGATCCTGATCGGGCGCGCGGTGGAACTGCAGAGTGACTCAGCCTATGCGCCCGTGAATCCGACCTACCAGGTCAACGGCACGATCGTGCTGGGCATGCTGGGCAACTATGATCAGCAGCACCCGACAGCAGAGAGCCTCCGCGCTGTAACCTGGCTGATGGCCTGGCTCTGTCAGCGCTATGGCATCGCGCCCGATGAGATCGCCTACCTGCGGCAGGTCGCGCCGGTCGATCCCTGGCGCGGCGAGACGACCAGTCCGGGGCGCAATATGCCGGATGTGGCCGAGTTGCGCGACGCAGTGCAGGCGATTCTGGTCGGCAAGCGCGAGCCGTAGGGGCTAGCCAATCTAACTGCTACCAACGAATGGACAACGAATAAACGAATTAGCCACGATGCCGTCAAGCCCTGGGGGACATCTTTGCGTAAACAGGGTTACAAAATGGGGCGTTGGCACGTTGAAATAGTGCAGGGCGAACCATACAGCAACTGGTCTTACTCCACGCGCAAGACCACCAGCGTAATATCATCGTGCTGGCTCACGCCATTGGTGAAATTCTTAATCGACTGTAGTACCACTTCAATGAATTGCAGTGGCGACGCATGTCCATAGGCACAGATGAGGGCTTCCAGGCGTTCAAACCCGAAGAGTTGTCGCTGGCTATTGTGTGCCTCGATCACGCCATCGGTATAGAAGACGATCAAATCGCCCGACTCAAGTGGCACATTTAGCGTCGCATACTGAATATCGGGCAGTGCCCCGATCGGTAACGATGGCCCGGTCGCCTCCAGATATTCAATATTGCCACTGGCCTGGCGGCGCAGAGGGGACAGTTGCCCGCCGTTCGCCAGAGCCAACTGGCGTTGCTCCAGATCAACTGTGGCATAAGAGAGCGCAATAAAGGTTCGCGGTGGGATATCCTGTACTATCCAGTGGTTCGTCTCGCGCATCACCTCCTGTGGCGTCTCGTGATCGTAGGCTTCTGAACGAGCGGTTGACCGCGCAACGGCCATCAGCATAGCAGCCGAAATGCTTTTGCCAGACACATCACCCACAATAATTGCTAACCGTTCGTCGCGTAAGAGCATACAATCATAAAAATCACCACCAGTCTCACGTGCTGGCAAACACACCGCAGCAACAGCCAGACCATCAACCTGGGGCAGCGAACGGGGGAAGAGGTTGCTTTGAATATGGCGTGCAATCTCCAATTCTTGCTCGACACGGGTCACAGACTCCTGATAGAGACGCGCTTTCTCCAATGCCGTCGCCACTGAAATCGTCAGTGCCTGGAAGAGCATCTGTTCCTCATGGGTATATTCACGGGCGGTGCAATTCCCCAGGGCGATCAGTCCAAGCAAGCCGCTCCGTCCGATCATCGGCGCAATCATCAGCTCCAGCAGCGGTGTATGCCTAAAAATGTCGCCAGCCAGCACCGCCCGTGGATCAGCAGCCACCACCGGTATTACCAATGGGTGCCCAGCCGACTGTAAATCTCTCACCAGTGGACGATCCTGAAGTGAAACCCGTCGGTTGGCGGTCGGCGCTACCGGATGTATTGCCACAAGAATACCCTGGTTCACGTCGTGAACATCGGTCACCAGCAAGGCGACATGATCGGCTCGGAAGAGATTCGCTGCTTCGCGTACAGCCAGATCGAAAATCTCTCGCTGATCCAGCGAACTACTGAGCAACAAGGAAATACTATGTAGCAGTTCCATCTTATGGGCCTGGCGTTCAGCGGCTTCCGCCTGGGCCTGGGCCACCAGCAGATCACTCGCCAATGTGCGGCGGGTCAACCAGTACAGGCTCCCGCCCATCAGAAACAGAAAAGAGAGGGTGGTAATCTGGATTACTTTTAGTTCGTTGGTGCCTTGAATAACGCGCTGATAGGTCGCCTCAATACTAAGACGACGCGAGTTAATCAAGTCCTGGTTCAAAATGAGCATTGTGTCCACGACTGGCAGCAACTGACGCGCTAACTCGGGCGTTACTGGTTGCTGGTTCTCAATCGCCATATAGCGCAACAGTTCCTCTTCGAGGCGAGTCACAAACTGATCTTCACCCTGGAGTGACTCCGGAGCACTCAGCAGAAATTCGCGCGATATTCTGATGCGTCCGTTGAGCAAATCACGTTGGCGCGCATACTCGAGTTGATCAACTGGCGCGCCGAGTTCGATCCGCCCTAGCATCTCACGCAACTGTAGGATAGCCCGTTCCTGTCGGGTTGGCCCCCAGAGACTAAACTGAATCGAAAAGTCCTCAAATGCCAGCTTTTGTAAGATCTGGATAGTAAGAACAATCCCAATCGTCAGCACCGTGCCAATAATGATCAGTGTCCCCATCTCAATTACACGGCGCAATGGCATCTAGCGTACCTCCAAAGCTGCCAGGTGCCAGACCCACATTGGATCATGGACAATCGGATCAATCTCAAAGGTATTATACGGAAAAGCGATCTGCAACGGGCCTTTGGTTGCCAGAGACATACGTTCACCATCGCGCATGGTAGCAACCATTACTGGCCACTGCAGGACACTCAGGGGAATAAGGGTTTGATAGTCATCCACGGCTGTTGCCCATAGCATGGTTGCATCGGGCGGTACCTGCGCTACCGCCAGTAATTGTTCAAGTAATACACCCCGATAGGTGACGGTCTTGACCAGATGTGGATCATCAACGGTATATTCAACCAGACCAATTTGCTCCAATGTCTCCATATCGAACTCCAGTCGATCCGCAACATTGGTCACTCCGATCTTCCCCGTGAGGGTCAGGAGGACGGTGCCTGCTGGCGGGGGGAGAATATCACCAGGCTGAATTGATCCAGCATGAATCAGGGTATAACCAGCATCCCTTGCAGGTGCTATGCCACAGGCAGCCAGTATGAGGCACATGATGATTGTCCATGCACGATGAAGTAGCAAGTACATGGGTTCCTCCTTCATTTTTAGTGCCTGTCTAAAAAGGGGCGGCCTGGAAAGTACAGCCTTCCCAAAACCCTGTTTCTGCCCGCTGCTGCGCGGTGGGTAGGGAAGAATATGAAGGGTTTTGCCCCTCACTCACCCCCCTTTCAGACAGTTTCTTAGATGGGTCTGGTTCAGCATATATGAACAATTTATGAAGTTATACAATAACATTGCATGGTCTGCACGTCAACTCCACATCTGCATACCCGCACCTCTTGACATACAATACAGATACTCACCCCGGTTTACAAATCTCGTCTTGTTGGGTATAAAAGGGTATGCTATGGTTTGTCGGGTAACTTGTCTGGCCGAATGCGATGCATTGCATCCATAGCACACAGGGGCACAGCAACGGCTATCCTTCTACAATGAGCAGGTACGCGATTCATATGGTAGGGCTGTGCTCAGATGATGGAACGTATTTCGTTGTCCTGTGGGAACCATTATGCGTATCTTGTTCCTCTGTCCCTATCCACCCTATCCGCCCCATAGCGGGGGCATGCTGCGCATGTACCATCTGTTGCGCGGACTGGCGCGACGGCACACGGTCTACTGCCTGACATTTGCGTCCGATCCGGCAGCAGTTGCGGCACTGGCACCACTACGCGACGTATGCGGCGTAGTGACGGTACCCGGTGCGCCAGCACGTTCACTGCTGCAACGTGCCTGGACAACATTGACCGCTCCACAGCCTGATATGGCATTGCGCAATGCGTCATCACGGTATGCGGCGACGCTACAGCGCTTGCTGGTGTCACAACCGTTCGATGTGGTGCAGGCCGAGAGTATCGAGATGGCCCACTATGGCCTGGCGCTGCTGCAGCAACGTAGTGCCCGTGGCCAACCCTGGTTAGTGCTCGACCAGTTCAACGCCGAATATGTATTACAGCGGCGGGCCGCGCTCACCGATCTGCGCCAGATCACGGCATTGCGGCGCACACTACGACCGTTGCTGGCTGGCCTGTACTCGCTGGTACAATGGCAAAAGCTGGCGACCTACGAGCGCCGCCTGTTACAGGCCTATGATCACGTCCTGGCAGTCTCGACCGAAGACCGGCAGGCGCTACATCATTTAGCGAAGACAGCATCGATCAGCATCATTCCCAACGGCGTTGACACTCATTATTTTGATCGTAGTGCGCTAACAGTTACGCCTATGCCGCACCTGGTGTTCACCGGCACCATGGATTTCCGCCCGAATATTGATGCCGTGACATGGTTTGTTCAGCAGGTGCTACCGCTAGTACGCGCCTCTCACCCCGAAGTGCGCCTGGTGGTGGTTGGTCGCAATCCAGCCCCGGCTATTCGCGCCTTGCACGATGGCGTGATGGTGGACGTAACCGGTGCCGTGGCTGATGTGCGCCCATTTATCGCGCAAGCGGCGGTCTATGTTGTCCCGATGCGCATTGGCGGCGGTATTCGGCTCAAGCTGCTGGAGGCGCTGGCAATGCAGACCCCCGTTGTCAGTACCTCCATGGGGGCAGAAGGGTTGATTGGAACCAGGCCACTGCTGCTGGCCGATTCGCCGTCAGATTTTGCAGCGGCGGTGTTGCGCCTGCTGGATGATCCGGCGCTGCGACAACAATTGGGGACAGACGGGCGGCGCTTTGTGCAACAATATTACGACTGGGAGGTGATCGTACCCCGGCTAGAGGCGGTGTATGCGGCCTTAGGAAGTAACGTTGCGCTACACGCTGATGCTGGTATTGTTCGTGATCGCTGGTTGTAGTGACGGGACAGACCCGGCCACACCAACAGAAACCTATCCGGCACCACAAACCTATCCGGCAGCGCAAACCGTGCCTGGCACTGATGCAGACCCGGCCCCATTTCATGGTCGTGTGGGGCATCTGGCATACCTGCACTCCAACGCCTATGCCCTTGCTGATTGGCTGTCAACCTGCTATCATGATACCAGTTCTCACGCACGGGTGAGTTGCACAGGAGCGGGGCTATACCTTCCTGGATACAGAACTGCAGCAGATTACCCGCGATGCTTGGCTCACCCGCCGATATGTTGACAAGCTGGTCAAGGTCTGGAAGAAGAGCGGGTAGGAGACCTGGTTGCTCATCCACATCGAGATCCAGAGCCAGGACGAGGCCAGCTTCCCCGATCGCATGTGCATCTCCTCCTACCGCATGTATGACCGCTACTACCTGCCCATTGAGAGCCTGGCGATCCCGGCCGATGAGACCGTAGGCTGGCGTCCCACGGAATTTGCGACACCCGTGGTGGAGGAGATGGCACTCACCTTCCGCTTTCGCAGCGTCAAACTCCTGGACTATCTGTCGTGGGACGCGCTCGAAGCGAGCACTAACCCGTTTGCCACGGTGGTGATGGCGCATTTGAAGACGCAAGAGACGCGCCACGACCCGGAAGGGCGCTTGCAGTGGAAACGGGCGCTGATCCGCTGCCTGTATGAGCGCGGGATGGCGCGCGACGATATTCTGCGGCTGTTTCATTTTCTGAACCGGCTGCTGTGGCTTCCAGACGAGTTGACCACCCGCTTCTAGGGGACCCTGCAGGCCTATGAGGAGGAACAACAGATGACCTCATCTGATTCAGCGCCTACTGACGCGGCAGTGTGGCGAGTTGTCGCCCGAAACGACCGCCCGGATACAGCAGTTGACCATGGCGCAACTGGAGCAACTGGCCGATGCCCTGCTGGACTTCACCGGCCTGGCTGACCTGGAAGTCTGGTTACAGGCGGCACAGTAAGCCGGTTGCACGGTGAGCGGCAGAACCAGCACGACCAACCACAGCAGTCGTTTGAGGCCATAGAGCGGCATACCGCACGTTTCCGCGAACGTTTTCCCACATGGGTGGCACATGGAGCGCCATTCGCGGTGGGAGTGGATACCGATTCGATCACGTGCGCCACACGCAGAGTTGGGGCATCGTGCCAACTTCGAGCACACCGAGATGTGTGCGCCTGAACATCCATACAGCATACCGATTCGCCTGTACGTGTCAAACCTCCGACGCTACGTCGCCTGGGGTGCCATCCGCTACACAGACTGACTCTACGCCTAAAACCCGATCAAATGCACCAGTTCACTCCACCGTTGCCCAATCGTCGTCAGATCGAGAAGCCCCCAACCAGCCAGCAGTAATATGCTTACGACACAGACGGTGATAAAGCCTACACCGATTCGTAGCAGCCGATCCGAGCGAGCAGGTGCCGCAGGTGGCGTGGCCACTGCGGATGATTTCCTTTTTGGCGTGGCACGGGCAGATTTTGCCGCTGACGTGCCTGGTGTGTGCTTTGTTATTGCGGGCTTTAGATTGTCGTCACTGCCCTTTGCCTCGATAGATGGGCGAACCTTACTTCCAGACTTCGGGGTGGCCGGATGCTCCCGTTCCTTTTTTGCCATTGAAGGCGGAGAGGCATTGACCCTGCGTGGTGTACGGGCTGGAGTCTGTTGGGCGCTATCTTCATCTGTAGCACGTGCTGGCCGGGTGGCCGACTTTGCGCTCGTCGCAGCACCCGGCCAGGCAGCCTGGAGCGCCCGGGCCAGTTCGCCGGCACTGGCGTAGCGCTGCTCGGGTTCTTTGCGCAACGCCCGTTGTACCACCTCATCGATCAGCGGCGGCAGATCGGGCCGCAAACTGGATAACGGCGGTGGTTCCTCATACAGGTGTTTCAAGACCACGTTCATAGCTGTATCGGCCTGAAACGGTAACTGGCCCGTGGCCAGTTCAAACAGTACCACCCCTAGCGCATAGATGTCGCAGGCTGGTGTGAGCGTGGCGCTGCTGATTGCCTGTTCGGGTGCCACATACCCCGGTGTTCCCATCACCACGCCCGGGCCGGTGATGGTGCGCATCGCATCCTTCGGACTGCGAGCAATGCCAAAATCGGTCAATACTATCTGGCGTGCTGCGTTGTATATCATGTTGCCGGGTTTGACATCGCGGTGAATAATACCCTGGGCATGCGCAAAATCCAGAGCATCCGCCAGCTGGGCAATAATCACCGGCACATCGGCATCCGGCACCCGCCGCTTGCCCAGCCGCCGAATCCGCTCGGCCAGAGTCGGGCCAGGCAGCAACTCCTGTACCATATACATCAGGTCATCCTGCTCACCAAAGTCATAAAATTCGACAATGTGTGGATGCCGCAGACTCTTGAGCATGGTCACTTCTCGACGGAACCGTTTGACGAAATCCGGCGATTGATCCGATGCATTCAATACCTTGATCGCCACCTCGCGCTTCTGCACTGGATCAAAGCCTTTGTACACACTGGCCATACCGCCACTGCCGAGCAGTTCGCCCAGCTTATACCGGCCCAGGTGGGTGATCGTCAACCTGTCAGTCATATATCCTCAGCTATTCAACCCGAACAATTAATCAGGCCTGATCCTTTTCCTTGTAAGCGAACACACGCTGAATACCCTGCACGATTTCATTGACCGTGCTGGCATACCGATCTACATAGTCCTGGGTCAACATCGCCGCCAGGTCACCCCGGCCACGGTGGTGCAACGCGGCTACATAGGGCCGAAAATCACGTAAGGTAATGACAAGCTGTCCGCTAGCATCCGACATAATGCCCCAGACCAGCACTTTGGTGTCACCATCATCACGCGAGCTGGCAAAACGTGTCACTGAGGAGGTAGCCGGAACCTGGCCGATATTAGAGAACACCTCGCGGCCCTTGATGATTTCGTTCAGGATGCCAATTTTCTGGGGAATGAGATCCATTATGTATTGCATCGGCGCTGGCAAATGTCCCAGCAGGCGCAACGCGGCGGTGGTAAAGTTCTCCCCCCGCATTGTCACCTCACGGAGAGTTTGCAGAAACGCGCCGAAGGTGCGTAATTCACTATACAATATCCGCCGCTCCTGCAGAAATTGCTCGCGCACCGTTGCATCAGCGCGTTGCCGCAAGCGTCGCACCAGTTCCTCGCATGTCTGCAGATGACTCAGCAGTTCGGGCAACGGATTGCGGAAAGTGGCTGGAAAGAGCCGTAATTTCGGATCGACGGCGCTGGCATCCATGGGGATTAACAGCGCTGGATTGAGGAGCCGCTCCTCTTCCCAATACCGCTCAATCTGGGCACACAGATCGGATCCTTGTTCAAGCTGGCCGATCGCCCCCAGCGCCAGCCGGCCGGTCGCACCAGGTTGGTAGTACGCTGCGTGACGGCTGCGTGCGAGTAAGAGAATATCGTTGACGGTCAAAGCTAATTGCAGTGGCTGCAACCGCCGTCGCAATGTCGCCAACGCTTTGACATCCACGGCGGTTGTCTCACCAGCACTCTCGACCGGGCTGTGTTGCAAGGCCGTCTCAGCTACTGCTCGAAAGCGCGGATTGTCGTTAAAGACCAGAGGTGGCGGTGCGGGCACTGATCGCGCCCGCATATCGGCGACCAATGGGTGTACGTTGAGGGCAAAGCCCGTCATAATCTCGGCCAGCATACTCCCCCAGACGCCATCAAAGAAGATATGCGATAAATCGAAGACCATGCTGCGTTCGGTGCGAATGAGCGTGAGCGCATGATCCCCACACCCATGCCGGGTGTAACGTATATCACGGATAGGCCGGGTACTACTATGGCGATCCCAGTTCACGATAATAGGGACATGCCGTAATGCCTGCAACGCCGATTGTGACGCTTCGTCAAGCTGGGCACGCACATTGCGCTGGCTCTCACGCGGAGTCTGAGATAGCAGCAAATCGACAGTGAGCGGTTCTGGCGGCCGAACAACTGCTGCCGGGCGTGCCTGCCGTAAGACGGCCCCCACCTGGCCTTTGATGATAGCCAGTGGTGGTGGGCGCACACACCCTAGCACATCATTGCCCGCACGTACGCGGCCCCGACGATCAACCCGGACTGCCCGCCCATAACGATCATGCAAACTGCCATCGTCGGACGACTCAGTCGCCAGTGCGACGCCTGGGCTATGGCGATCCCCATCGCGGGGAAACACCAGCAATCGCCCTTCGGCATCACGATCGCACACATCAAAGAGGTAGTAGCATCCATCGACAATCAAGGCCACCTGCGCCCGATCCAGCGCTAAAGGTTCGTGATGATCCTGGTACGGTTCGGGGCGCAGGGTCATCAAGAGGGTCATTTGCTGTTGATATGCCGGCAGATCCTGTTCACAACACTGGTCATAGTGCTGCTGCATAGCGTTATGCACTTCCAGTGGAAGATGGCGCAGAGTGCGCTCAAGATAGGCCGCAAAACACTGGCGGCGATAGTGGGCATATTCATCGGGGAGCATACCGGATGGAGCGTGGAAAGGCCGTTCAGTATGCCAGTCAGCAGCCAGTCGCTCCAGTTGATAGTGCTGGCGCAACTGTACGACTCGTTCAGCAACGACGTGCTCTCGCTCTTCGGCCTTACGCGGCAATTTTTTCCCCAGCAGATGAACAGCATAGGTTTTTAGGGCTTCGTTTAGGCCGCGAAGCATCACCCGCTCGTGCCACTCGTTTGCCAGCAGATCATCATAGGCAAAGAGCAACTGGATCGCCGCATACACCCAGCATGTGGCAGCATTCAAATCGCTGGTTGTGGGCCAGGCGCGTTGGAAGCCGACCGTCTCAACACTATGTCGCGCACTATCTTCGCGCAAGCCAAACTCAGTATAGAATTGCCAGAGGCCATTGGGAAAAGCACCGGCAACATCCTTGCCTGCTAACGTCAGCAGTTGCTGATAGCCATAGATGACGAGTGCGGGCGCGGCGAGAAAGGTGCTGTAGATGCCAATTTGTTTTGTGCCCCGAAAAAGCACGGTCAGGTCAGCATGAACCCGTTCTTGAGGAAGCGTACGGTCTTTGAGTTGCAGTAAACCCTGGAGTAAAAATGATGGTAAATTAGACGCCGGAAAAATCTCGGCGATTTCTTGTTTGAGTGCCTGTACCTGGGGAATACCAAGCCCTGACAGACTGACCAGACTGGTGTCATCAACGGTATCAAGCGCCTGGCGGGTTTGTCGAACCTGATGGGCGTAAGTTGTGTGATCAATCCTGGTTGCCCGTACCGACATCGAGCGCATCTTTCATGTAAGTATGCGAGATTGCAGCTACGGTGCATTATAGCATACTGCGCTTGACGATGGATAGTGATACAGCGTCCCGATCATCAGTAGGCGCGGGCAAAGATGACCTGGCGCGTTGTGTTGCGCCCGGTTAGCACACAACGTCCGGCAGTCTCTGGCTGGTCAAGCGGAATAACGCGGATCGTCGCCTTCAGTTCATTCTGAATACGCTGCTCGTCTTCGTTGGTACCATCCCAATAGCAGCGAGCAAACCCGGTTTCGACCGCTCGACGCAGTTGCTCATAATCCTGTACATCGTGAGTGTGAGCTTCTCGGAACTGCAACGCACGGTCGTACAATTGCTGCTGGATCTCAGCGAGGAGCGCTTCCAGGCGCTCGGTCAAGCCAGCCTGAGGGACAACCTGTTTGCCTGCCTTGCCCGGCATATCGCGCCGCGCCACGGCTACCGCATCTTTCTGCACGTCCTTTGGGCCGATCTCAATGCGGAGCGGAATACCTTTCAACTCCCACTCGTTGAACTTGAAGCCTGGCGTAAGATGATCACGGTCATCAACCTTAAAGCGCAGACGCCCCTGCCACCCGGCAGTAATGCGCTCAACGGCCGCCAGCACCGCGGTACGTTCGGTATCGTTCTTGTAGATCGGCACCACCACCACCTGCGTCGGTGCCAGACGTGGCGGCAGTACTAACCCCTCATCGTCGGAGTGGGCCATAATCAGTGCCCCGATCAGGCGTGTGCTAATACCCCAACTGGTTGTCCAGGCATATTGCACGGTGTTATGCTGATCGGTATAGGTAATATTGAACGCTCGGGCAAAGTTCTGTCCCAGGTTATGCGAAGTGGCTGCCTGGAGTGCTCGCCCATCCTGCATCATCGCTTCCAGCGCATACGAGCGTAACGCTCCAGCAAACTTTTCTTTGTCGGACTTCAAGCCTTTGATCACCGGCAACGCCATCTCGCGCTCGACAAAGTCGGCATAGACCTCATGCAAGATCAGCAACGTCTCACGTTCGGCATCTTCCTCAGTCGCATGGACCGTATGCCCCTCCTGCCACAAAAACTCGGCGGTACGCAGGAAGGGACGGGTGCGCATCTCCCAGCGCATCACGTTTGCCCACTGGTTCATCAACAGCGGCAGATCGCGCCAGGAACGCACCCACTTGGCATAGAAGTAGCCAATAATCGTCTCACTGGTGGGACGAATGACATATGGTTCGGCCAGTTCCTCGCCACCTGCATGCGTGACTTCGGCCACTTCGGGTGCAAAGCCCTGGACGTGTTCGGCCTCTTTCATCAAGAAGCTCTTGGGGATCAGCAAGGGGAAATAGGCGTTGACATGGCCGGTAGCCTTGATGCGCTGATCAAGCCCACTCTGGATCGCCTCCCAGATCGCATAGCCAGTGGGCTTGAACACAATACAGCCACGCACCACCTCAGCATAATCGGCCATGTCAGCACCGCGTACAATATCGAGGTACCACTGGCTATAGTCGGTGGCACGCGGGGTGATACCTTCTTTGGGCATAGCCGGTCACTCCATCCTATTCTGCATACTTTGCCAGCAGGGTGCCCGCCTCGATTGAGGCCCCCACCTGCACCCGAATATCGCCAATTTTGCCGGCGCGAGGAGCGGTAATTTCATTTTCCATCTTCATCGCTTCGACCACAAAAAGCACCTGGCCGGCCTCAACCTGTTGACCAGACTCGGTGCGAATAGCTGCCACGACCCCTTGCAACGGGCAGATGACACCATTCGCATCCTGCGGAGCCGCCTTCGCTTTGCCCTTGCCCTTGCGCGTCATTGCTCTGGGTTTACCTGTTTGTCCATTCAAGGCTGCGGTACTGGTACCACCTACCTCGGCCAGCCGCACGCTGAAGCGTCGTCCGTTGACTTCCACGGTGAACGAGCGTAGTTCGCCGCTATCTTCCGCTGGCTCAATCTCGGCCGGAGTTGCACTGAACTGTGCTACGTGTTCCATAAGTTCGGGATGTCTGGGAATAAAATTGACGCTAAACTCGCCGCCAATAAATGTCGGGTGTTCCATAACAGCCCGATGGAAGGGAATCACGGTAGTCAACCCCTCAATCCGATAGTCAGCCAGCGCCCGCCGCATACGTGCAATTGCCTCGGTGCGATCCTGCCCCCAGGTGATCAGCTTGGCCAGCATCGAGTCATAGAACTGGGGAATAGTGTAGCCGGGCCGCACACCACTATCCACCCGGACACCCAGGCCGGTCGGTTCCTGATAGTCACCTAGGGTACCGAGCGCCGGGCGGAAATTCGCCAGCGGATCTTCAGCATTGATGCGACACTCGATAGCATGGCCATGCGGCTGCAGGTCGGCCTGGGTGAACCACAGCGGTTCCCCCTGTGCAATCCGTAGCTGGGCTTTGACCAGGTCGATGCCATACACCATCTCAGTCACCGTATGTTCGACCTGGATGCGGGTATTCATCTCAAGGAAATAAAAGGCACCATCCTGAAAAAGGTACTCCATCGTCCCGGCGCTCACATAGCCCACCGATTTTGCCAACCGCACCGCCGATTCGCCCATCTCGGCGCGCAATGCAGGAGTGATTGCAGGTGACGGGGTTTCCTCAATCAATTTCTGATGACGACGCTGCACCGAACAGTCACGCTCACCAACAAAGACAACATTGCCATGCGCATCAGCCAGCACCTGCACTTCGATATGGCGTGGGTCGCTTAGATATTTTTCAACATACAGGGCACCGCTCTTAAACGAGATTTCCGCCTCACGGCGTGCGCTCTCAAAAGCAGGTTGAATCTCCTCATCCTCCCAGACCACACGCAAGCCACGGCCACCACCACCACTGACCGCCTTAATCGCAATCGGATAGCCATATTCCTTCGCCAGCGGCAAAACGTCTGCAACATCCTTCAGGGGTTCGAGCGTCCCGGGTACGACTGGCACATTGGCAGCTTTTGCCTCATTGCGTGCCTCTACCTTGCCGGCAACACGCTCCATCGCTTCGGGCGGCGGGCCAACAAAGATCAGACCAGCATCAGCCACAGCCCGCGCAAACGCCGAATTTTCGGCTAGGAAACCATACCCTGGATGAATAGCACCAGCACCTGAGCGCCGGGCAACATCAATAATTCGCTCAATATGCAAATAACTTTCACTGGAAGGGCCAGGCCCGATCATATAGGCGTCATCAGCATAGCTGACATGTGGGGCATCACGATCCGCTTCTGAGTAGACTGCTACCGTACGGAGACCAAGTTCCCGACAGGCGCGCATGACACGCAGGGCAATTTCACCTCGATTGGCAATTAGAACTGTATCAAACATAATAACTCTTCACACTTTTCTATTGCAATGGGTTTCCTCTAGATATGGAGCCATCAATGCCAAAGTAGCAACCATAGACCCTGACAGCAATGAGGTTCGCGGCAGATAGACGTATGTATGTGGGGTGGTATTACTTCAGCGGATGCGATTGTACCATGTGATAGAGAGTACCGTCAATGTTCTTCGATCCTCCTCCGGGGCTCCATCAACGTTCCGTTCGTTGATCGGCCGCACCGTGGAAAGGCTGTGGTGGAGCACTGGCGGGGGTACCAGGGCAATGTGGTGCATCCGGCGTGTACTCTGAATGACACCAGAAGCATAGCATAGTGTAAATGGCAGGACATATGCGATGCCCTCTGTGTGCCCGGACGCGGAAGCGTCGGGCGACCCGCGTAAAGCCCGCCTGCGCAGGTCACCCATTTACGAGCCTTATCTAGCCTGCTGCTTAAACCGGCCCGTGCGCTTTTCTAATACAATTCGGTAGGTCACTGTATCCCGTTGCAGGACGCGATCATCAGGATAGGCCGCGAGAAGCGGCTCCTGCTCCATGCGGAGTTTGAGCCGATCTACCAGTAACTGCAACGCCTGTTCTGCCGCGTCCCCATGCAACTCCTCGAAGTGCCCCCAGACGATCACGCTTTGCCAGTTCACCAGGCTATCTCTATGTTCGACTTGAAAACAGACATAGGGATTCTGGCGCATCATGCGCACTTTCATCCCATCACCAGAGTGCCCATAAATAGCCTGGCCATCATAGGCATACACAATCGGCACCACATAGGGTTTCCCCTCAGCGAAACATCCTATGCGCCCGACAATTTCGGCGTGTAATAGCTGTTCTATCTCGTTCCGGTTCAGTGCGCCCGATAGTGGCTCCCCCTCGCGCAATCGTAAACGATCCACTTCGACATCGGGTGCCCACTGGCCTATCTGATCAAGCCAGCGCCTGATTTCGATTTCCGCCGTCTCCTTCTCCCATTGTTCAATATCATATCTTGGCATCGGTCTGTCCTTCCTGTTCTAAGCCTGCTCTGGCCAAACTGGATAGGCACCGGTGCCTATCCACCGTACCTCGCAGTCAGTGCGACATATAGCACCCATAGGGATATACACTGTAACACCAACTGGTGATCAATTATGGTAACACAAAACGCGGAGTCACCCCCGCATACGTTATGATATACCATACCTACGTCATGCAGAGAGAAGAAGGTGCTACCCAATGCAGAAATTCTTTCACTAATGGGAGTAATGCGGTGGGAGCGCCCGACCCCTGAACGGGCGGACTACTCCTGAGCAAAGCCCACCTGTGCAGGCTGACGCACTGGACACCGGTATGCCACCGTCGCCCAACGGTTCAGCATCCAGACACACACGACCGCATACCGCGTGTTACCGAGACATGCTTCAACATAGGAGCGCTCCATCCTGGTATGCCAGCCATACCAGGATGGCCCCAGATCGCAGATTGCTCAACCCTGCGATGGATAGATGGATACCTGGTTCTATCTCCCGATTGATGACATTTTGCCTCCCAGATATTACAGTATGGTCAAGACAGTGTTGGCCAGAAATAGAAGTCTGCTCCAATGGCTCACTATTTCCTAATTTCCTGACAGCCATTTCCTATTTCTTTCCTGCTTGCGGCAGTCTCTGAAGCCCAGGTGCTTGAACCCCGGGCGCCATCGCGCAGCACTGCTACTGAAGAGTGCGATCAGCGAGCAGGTGCCACCAGGCTATCGTAGGTGATACGGTGGCATGCTTCATACAGCACAACCTGGTTGCGTCCCTGATCCTTGGCTTGATAGAGCGCCTGATCCGCTTGTTGGAACAATTGCGACACCGTAGACGAATGGGCGGTAACCGCTACACCGACACTGACCGTACATGAGACAACCATGCCGTGATGTACCAGCGGGGTAACGGCAACCAGCATACGCAGACGTTCGGCGATCCTCAACGCTTCGGCAGGAGCAGAGCTGACGATCAGTGCAAATTCTTCGCCTCCTATCCGCGCCAACACATCGGATGACCGGATACTCGTCCGAATTTGCGTACAAACATGCCGGATCACTGCATCACCGGTCAGATGTCCATAGGTATCATTGATCGTTTTAAAGCGATCAATATCGACGATGATCAACGCCAGATGCGCAAAGGATGGCACTGGTTGAACTGTATACTCGTGCAGGATCTGCATAAACCAGCGCCGATTATACGTACCGGTAAGCGGATCGGTAATCGCGGCTATTCGAAACTGTTCACGGGCCTGTTCAAGCGCATGAATAAGGTGGAGTGTGTGGTACAGATGCATGGGTACGATGACAAGGCAGATAATCGTGCTAATGACGATGCCCACCAGCAGACTACCGTCCAGCAGGATATTAATCGGCACCATAACCACCAGCGAAATGCCCAACGCATAGAGTGAGAAGATAACGGTAGCGATCAACGGCGAGCGTTGGCGAAATGACATCAACAAGCGCCAATACTGACGAAATAGCGGCGGTTCTGGCTGTTGATTCCCGGCAGGCGATGCGTCGTGATCGGGAAAAGGCAACAAGAAAGGATCGGTGTGACGATGATACGGTGACTGGCCTGGCGGCAAATAGTTATGATCATTCACATATACTTGCCTTCTAATGCAAACCGTGTGTACGTGCGTGGTGAGTGCAAGTTATGCCTTGAACTGTTCCACCGCTGATGAATCCATATCGAGCTTAGCATATCACATTCCAAGTTCCCCCGTCAAGCGAGTAGTAACGTCCCTGTTCAGACTCGGGGAACGCGCCTGCCTGGGTGGGTGGGCCTCCCGCCCGTCAGTCGAGGGCAAGCTGCCCGTGCTCCCAGGCGGGCATATCCCGCCCCACTTCAACCTGGCATAAATCAAATCAGTGTGCCCCGTTCCCAGGCGGGCATGTCCCGCCCGCCGTGGCGCCTGGGAGCGCGGGTGTCCCATCGGCCATCACGCATGTACAGGCAGTACACCATCGGCTTGAGACCCTGGTTGCAAGCCGTGCGCCTCTTTGCCCCCTGGATGAACAAAGTCCATCCGCCATATCGCTGCCGCCCGGTGCGCGGGCGGCAGGCCATCAGCAACGACACACGTCGTTACGACGAACAGCCATGCGTTCCACACTGGCTTGACGCCTTGTTTTGTGCCTTTGTCCCCTGGTGCCTTCAAGCATCCAGCGCCGGTTCTGCTCGCTGCACCGCACGACGGGCTGGCAGGAACAGGAGCAGCATAGCCCCGGTCAGCAACAAGGCTCCGATCAACCCCAGCGGGCCGAGCCGCTCCGCAAAGAGCAACCAGGCCAGCACCGCCGAAGTCAATGGCTCCAGTAAGGTGACAATGCTGGCGCTGGTTGCTGGCGTGTGGCGCAAACCAGCCAGGAATAGCACATAGCCCAGCGCGGTGGGGATCAGGCCCAGATGTAGCAGCAATGCCCAGCCTGCCAACGGATAGGAGAGAACCAGGCCGGTGGCCAGCACAACCGGTAGGAGCATGATCGCTCCGATTCCAAAGCCGACTGTGATCGGCTGGAGCGGATGGTAGCGTCCGGCCAGCATGCGGCTGCAGAGGGTCACGGTCGAGTAACTGAGCGCGGCTCCGAACGCCAGCAACGCTCCTATCAGCGTCTGGTGTTGCGCCTCCAACTCAGCGGGCATACCAACCAGCAGCGTAGTACCAACCAGGGCGCAACCGAGCGCCAACAAGATGCGCTGCGTCAGACGTTCGTGTAGCAACATTGCCGATAACACCGCCACCATGACTGGCGCGGTGCAGAGCGCGATCAGCACGGCGACCGTCACTCCGACACGAGCAATGGCGGCAAAGTAGCATACCTGATAGGTAGCCATTGCCACCCCGATCAAGCCCATCCAACGCAGATCAGCCAGGATGATGCGCAGTGCCGTACGGCCCAGGGTGTACCAGCAGGCCACAGCCAGTGCCGGTACCGAGAATGCCAACCGAAAAAAACCAATCGAAATCGCGTTCGTATCCGTCAGTTCGTAGATCGTTCTGGTTGCAACACCAATAGTGCCCCACAGCAGGGCGGCCAGAGTGATCAGCAGCAATCCGCGGCGCGATGCTGCACGGGTCATAGCTTGAGATGACATAGAGTTTTCCTTCCTCACGCAAACAATTATTGACACGAGACAGGCGTGAGGGCAGGATGGGTATTCGGAAACAGGGCTATGCCGGAGCATGCCCGTTGAGGAAATTCTGACATCCTGCCCCGATTAAGCGGGAAGGATACAGGGGGGAGAAATATTGCAGCCAGTATGCATAAACATCAAATAATCTCACCGATCATAAAGCAAACCTCAGGACTTACGCGGTGGTTCATGCGCCGACTATTTTCGCCTTCGGCAGAACGGTACGTTTTCTGTTTTTGGTCTCACATTTTCGCCGTAGGCGAAAATTGGAAACCAAAAGCGAGTCGCTTCCACCGTGGTTATTGTACTACAATCCTGGTCGGATGCAAATGTAGAGGGGCACGTTGGCACGTTGGCACGTTCTAACATGCCAACGCAGATACCTTACCCCAGAGGGACGCGCTACGGGAGTTGTAGAGCAGTTACCCGTGACGTGAAACCCACCAGCGGGCGGGAGCCCGGCGTGGAGCGCGCCCGCTGGGACGCGCTACGAACTGAACCTTGACGTGTACTATACCGCTTCCAGCCGAATGTTGAGATTCAGTTGACCTGGTGCAAGTTCAACGCCCTGCACGACGACGGCCCGACCATCATCGGCCCAGCCATCGAAGACCATGCTAAAGGTGGTATCGGTTACCATTCCCGGCTTATCGTAACTGTTCAGACTTGAGGGGACAGCATGGTGGTCTCAAGTGCAGGGTTCTGCAAACTGATTGTGATGCGGCGGGGCAATATCCGTGGTTGCTCCGCCGCAGGAGGGGTGCGCGGCCGCACGCCCTTACAGGCGCATCCGGGCGCCGCAGGGCCGGCATGGGAGCCGGCCCCGACCGCAAATAATCGACACTTGAGAGATACCAACCCCCGGCTTATTGTAACTGTTCAGACCTGGCGGGTGTGCTGTACCAGGCGGCATAACAGCCGATCCAGTGTGGCTGCCGGGTCATTGGTGAGACCGCAATGCACCATCGAGGTCTGAATGATGGTGCTGCGCGGGGCCACCAGCCAGTGAAAGCGCTCTGAGAGGGTTAGCGCCCCAATTGGCCCGCTTGTGGCACCACCAGCACAGATCAGGGGAATATGGGTTAAATGCTGTTCGATCTCTTCCAGGTCGCTATCGGGTGCCAGCATAAGCAACCGATGCCGATCCAGCCAGATGCGAGCGTCGAGATAGCGCCGCGTGCGACAGAACAGGATGACTCCCGCATTGAGAAACTCGTCGCGTTCAACACGGGGAACGACACGAATGACGGCATAGTCATAGGAGGCGCGTGTGGGCATCAATGGCCTCCTGTACAAACAGACGCGGATGTTCCAGACGAGCCAGGAGATAGGCAGTGTAGGCCGCACGCTGGGCATTCGCATCGGCGAAACCAGGTTCCGCACTCAGCCAGGTGTCAGGAATGAGCGCCACAATATCCTGAACGAGATCGGGCGTGAGCCGCGCCCGCAGATCGGCATCAGCGGCGGCGAGGGCGCTGGCATAGGGCAGCAAGACATGATCTTTGATCGCGGCAAATGGCGTGCGACTGCGGGCCAGATAATCGCCCCAGGTATGATGCACATACAGTGCCGCGCCATGATCGATCAGCCACAGCCGTCGATGCCAGATCAGGATGTTGGTGTTGCGGGCCGTACGATCCACGTTGGTGGTATAGGCATCAAACCAGACAATCGCCGATGCCAGTTCTGGATCGGGTGGTGGGCGGCGCAATGGATCGTAGCTGAGAGAGCCAGGGAGATAATCGAGGGCGAGGTTTAGCCCGGCGCTGGCCTGCACCAGTGCCTGGATTTCGCTATCTGGCTCCGAGCGTCCCAGGTTAGCATCTACGTCCACAAAAACAATTTCAGGCACGGGCAGATCGAGAGCCTGGGCCAGCTTGCCAACCACCAGTTCGGCAATCAGCGCTTTTGCTCCTTGCCCGGCACCGCGAAATTTCAGGACATACAGGCCATCGTCATCGCCCTCGACGATGGCAGGCAGTGAACCACCCTCGCGCAATGGCGTGACATAGCGGGTGGCGGTAATGGTACGTGGTATCATAGGCAGTTATTATCTCTGTACCCCTCGACCGGCCCGTGAATGAGTAAGTGCCCTGATCGCCTGGCCGGTGAACGAGCGGGTGACCGGTGCATAACGCCCGCCAGCACGGGCTGACGTTCTGCCGGTCTGTTCATGGTCATATTCGTGGACAGTAACCACGACCGAGAGCAGAGAAACGATGGTCACGGCGTAAGGCCCGTCAATAATGGATCTGCACGGTCGTGCCAATTGCTGCCCAGGTATACAACCACTCGGCATCGTCCATATCCAGGTTAATGCAGCCGTGCGACATGCGCAGACCACTGCCAAAGTGGTTATGCCAGTAGGTACCATGCAGCGCCACACCACCAACCACATACATCACCCAGGGCACATTGGGCACATACCAGCTTTCGCCCCCAGCCGAGCCTTGCATGGTCTGCATACGCAACTTGTCATAGACGGCAAAATTGCCGGCGGGGGTATTGAAGCCATCACGTCCGGTGGCAATCGGTGCATGATAGACGGGCAAATCATCTTCGTAGGCTGTGAGCTGCTGCGATGACAGGTTAATCGCAATGTGGCGCGACCATAGTCCAGGCGACCACTCAGCGGCACCCGCCAGTGGAGGCACCGGCGCGGTGTTAATACCACGCATAAGGGCCAGTTGCCGCCCGATGTCGCTGACAACTACTTCGTGCAAAGTATTGAGCGTAATGCCGTAATACTGCTCGTGACTACGGTAAAACCAGTCCATATCTTCTGGATGGTATTCAAAGCGTGCTCGCTCAAAATACTGAACGATCCGCCCCTCTTCCTCAAACTCCTCGCTGATCGGATAGCCAAAAATGTCCGCGTCTCCCCGCCGCTCCCAATACCGGCCAAACTTCCCCCATAACGTATGCTGCGTCTCTGGAAAATAGCGCACGCCCGTCTGAGGATCATCGGGCAGAGTGCCAAAATCACGTTCCTGCGTCAGTTCACGGCCAATCAAGCCCAGCTTTACTTGCCAGGAAGTACCCAGAAATTCGGGGTGATACTCAAAGCGTGCCCGTTCAAAATATTGCACAACGCGCCCGTTTTCCACAAACTCTTCGGTAATCGGATAGCCAAACAGCAACACCTGACCGTTGCTGCGCCAGAAATCGAGGAAGCCAGAACGGTTGCTAAGGTGATGACCCGTCTGGGAAAAATAGACAGTAGGTACAGGGGGCAGCAACGGTGTGAGCGCATGCTGCTGGAGTAATGGTCGCTCGGCTGCTTGCGCAGTGGCAATCCGTTCTGCCGCTTCCAATGAAGTATAGGTGGGGGCAAAGTCGGCCACGGCTGGAGCTGACGGGCGGGCGGATGCGTAATGCACCCACGGAACATATACAACAATAGTCAGGAGTAACAGCAAACCAGCAGTAAATGGGGGGCGATAACGTGACGACATAGCGGCTCCTTCGTCCAGGGCATGTATTCATAGTGTACTGAATCTATGTACCGTTGTCCTTCTATCCAAGGGCAGATCGATTTTGATAAGCGAACACATGTTCCTTCCGGTACATGCCAATGAGCTATATTTCTATTATAGCGAGAAAACAGCGTGATGCCTAGCCCCTTTCATAGGTAAAATTGTGGGTAGTTGTTGAGCAAGACGATGTAGAAACCAGCTCTCCCAACCAGTGTTTTTTCGCGTTCCTATACATTCATTGGGATGGAATCTGTCTGCTCGTTGACAGGACGTACGTGGTCATATGGTCAGTTTGTTTTTTCACTTTCGGCAGAGTCGTATTCGTGGACGGCAGACACGATTGAAAGCAGAGAAAACCTGGACACCGCGCACCTTTCTGCTGTCATTGCCACAAAGCAGGCCATGATTTGCGAGGATTGTCTATTTGAACAGCAGTGAATCCAGGGTATACTGGTAAGGTTCTGGCACACACGGTGCAACCGCTCAAGCACCAGCCACAGATATCTGCATATACCAATCCTAGGTCGGTTGTGTAGAACCGGAGTTCAGGGTAGCGTGTATGAAGCCCTCTGTCCAGGCTTGAACCTGGACACCGATGGAGCAGTGGAACAGGCTTGCTATAGTCATAAAGGACATATTCGTGTTAACCCAATCCCAACGTGAAGTGCGGCGCCTTATTCCTGGCATTCCGCTGACTGATCTGACTATGATGCTGGTGGTGTTGATCTGGGGTGCGAATTTTAGTGTGGTTAAGATCGCCATGATGCAGATTCCCCCACTGGCGTTTGCGGCAATACGGTTTACGATCGCCTCGGCAGTGCTGCTGGGCATCCTGCGCCTGCGGGAGGGGGCGATTGTCCTACCAGTAGGCCGGCATTTCTGGAAAATGATGCTGTTTGGTATCATCGGCAATACCTGCTATCAGATCTGCTTTACCATTGGTCTCTCGATTACAACCGCAGCTAATGCCGCTCTGATTATTGCAATGACGCCGGCCTTGATCGCGGTCTTCGGAGCCATGCTCGGTGTAGAGCGTATCACACGCTTTACAATCCTGGGTATCTTTCTCGCCTGTTCGGGGGTTGTTTTCATTGGTACCACCCATGATCTCGTGGTTTCCTGGCATACGCTGAGTGGCGACCTGCTGATGCTCGTCGCGTCATTGTGCTGGGCCATTTACACCCTGGGCGTGCGCTCAATTGATCGGGCTTCCTCGCCGCTAAGCATCACCACCCTCACGATGGTGGCCGGAGCGTGCGGGCTGGTACTGATCGGTATTCCCGATCTGCTGCGCACCGACTGGGCCGCCGTGACCATAACTGCATGGGGCGGGCTGGGCTATGCGGCGCTGCTGGGACTGGTGGTAGCCTATTTCCTGTGGAACAACAGCGTGCGCCTGGTCGGAGGCAATCGGACGGCCATTTATGGCTGTGCTATCCCGCTGGTAGCGGCGCTGGTGGCCTGGCCGTTGCTAGGCGAGCAACTGACGATTTTACAGGGGATTGGAGCGGCCATGATTGTCAGCGGTGTGCTACTCACACGGCGCAGTTAATTCGATGCAGGTTGCCCGTTTGCAACCTGCACGTCAGCAGCGGAAGAACATTGCCATCTGGCCTACTCCTCATCGTCCAGGCGCGGAGCCAGACGTTGCAGTTGATAGGCCAGAAAGCGCTCATCTGGACGGGCAGCCCAGGTGTAGATAACACAGGTACCGGCCAGTTTGTCGTGCAACCCCTGTCGCCGATCATCGATCAGCGACCAGAGAAAGCCGATAAACAGGGGCAAGGCCGAGACGAGATAGCCCAGCAGGCGTATCATAGCACGGGGGAGCGTCAGGCGGCGGCCACTGGTGGTAACTACACGCAGGCCCATAAAAGCCTTGCCGAAGGTACGCCCGGTTGTGGCCCAGAAAAACACCGTGTATAGCGCAAACATGATCGTGCCCACAAAGCCAGCTAGCAACGACTCGAAATCAGGGAAGAGGCCGCCCAGACGCAGCAGTTCGGCCAGTACTGGTAATTGCAGCAACGACTGCGTGATCGCTACTGTCCAGGCCAGGATACTGACTGAGATCGTGACGATCACAGCGTCAATCAGAAAGGCGACCATGCGGCTCATAAAACCAGCATAGTGTCCTAGTAGACCATGTGGCATACGCTTTCGACTTCATTACAAGATGACAAGATGGCACTCGTCGTTGAGTTGTGAAGAACCAGAGACCAGGCTTGCGCTCGGATCTCGCTCCGCGCAGGTGAAAATCTGGATATCGATACACCATTGGTATAGAGTTGTTCTATCTGGTATGGCTATTGCAGATCGACAGCAGGGTCATAGTCATCGATGTCGTGAATTTGCTCAGCCCGAATACGCACAGCGGCGGGTGGTTCGGGTAATGTTTCACGGGGTGCGAGCTTAAACATAGAACGGGCCAGGCGCTCAACCAGGGTATCGGCACTCACGGCCCGTTCACGCACTTCTTTCACCACCTCGTTAGCCAGGCCAATACCCTGTTGCTGCACCAGTGCCTGTACTTCAGGGTTGATCGCCACCTGGTGGATCGAAGTCTCAAACGTCATCCGCCCGGCGGTCTTTGTCAGGAGACGACTGCGGCGCTCCTCTTCACGTCCTAGTTCGATCCAGCGGTCAACCTCAGCTGCGCCACGTGTTACCAGTTTTTCAAATTCTGCACGGGCGGGTGCCAGCACGGGGCTGGTCTGCAGTGGCTGCAGCAGAGGCACGACCAGGGCACCCAATGCCTGATCAAGCCGGGTCAGGGCTGCCAGCCATGTCTCGATGTGCCCTTCAGTGTCAAACAGCAACCCGATCAGTGCGTGGCGCAGGTATGTAGCTGGATCAGACGTTTCCAGCGCTGCTGATGGTGGTGCGGAAGGCACGCCCGTGTCCGGCATGGCTGGTTTGCTCCTGGATGTGACGGCTGGTGAGGCCGCTGGAACATCTGTTGCAGTCGGAGTCTGGCTTTTGGACTGTGTTGCAGTGCGGCTGCTATAGAGCCGATCTACCGCATGTTCCCACTGTTGCAACTGCCGTTGCAATTCATCCATACCGATGAGCGCCCCACCAAGCATCAGGCGCGTCAGTGAGCGTAGCGGGTTGGGTTGTGCTTTCTTCACCCTTGCCTCTCCTTTCAACACTCAACCAGACCAGCCGCTCAGTGGGTCTGGTTCTGATTTGTGTATCACACAGCCAACTACTGAGTATTATACTTGATTCAGCGTGGCTGGGGCCAGAGCAGGGGGATAAATTTTGCGACAGATTCTAGCGTTCACTATCCGCCTGGTTGTATCGGGGTATCAGGTTCTTGATACCATTCCATGGGAGGTCGGTCACGGTTACAAGTACAGGTTTTTTGTCCCAACCGGATTGTGATGCGGTATGAAGAGGCAACCCTCCGTAGTTGACCAGGACAGCATTTCCGACATCAGGACGCACTGAGCAAGCATGGGGCCTTGCCCAGTACGCAAAAAACCGACACGTGAAAGGGTCGGCACGTCCGTTGGGTATGTTGGTGTGTTCATTACTCACCGTACGCCAATAGGGTGTGGTATACTCTTCATGTTTCTGTGTGCTACCCTATGAGACCAAACCATACGAGGGTTACATGACAAACGTTGTAGGTCAACCACCGCCGATTGAACCCATTATTCAGCGATTACAGAACATCTTGCCACAGCTTCGTAAAGAATATGATGTAGAACAACTTGGCGTTTTGGGGTCATATGTGCGGAATGAGCAACATACCGACAGCGATATTGATATTCTTGTGTCATTCCGTAGCACACCGGGCTTATTAAGGTATATTTCACTGGAGCAATACCTTTCTGAGGTATTAGGGGTACGTGTTGATTTAGTCATAGAGAGTGCATTAAAACCGGCAATTGGCGCACGTATTCGTGCCGAGGTGCGATCGATATGACATCAGGACGCTCATATACCACAGATCCAGCATATACATAGTACAGTAAAATCATAGCATTGTATGTATATCTAGAGATCATTCAAAGCGCATAACCATATCCGATCTTCCGCCTTATATCGCTCGCATACGCCGCCTTGAAGCTATTACCGAGGCAATCCCCCTATGATAGCAGCAGCGGGCAAAGAAGGTGTTCCTGGAGGGCGGTACTCTCCAAACTTTCTCTATTCAGCCAGTTTCTAACGCCCCTTCCTGCAAATAATAGACATCAGTGGCAAAGGCGGCGGCGGCCGGGTCGTGCGTTGCCATAAGCAGGGTCATGTCCTCGTGATCTACCAGGGCACGCAGCAGTGACAGAATGTGTTCGCCCGTCTTGCTATCCAGGTCGCCAGTCGGCTCATCGGCCAGAATGAGGCGTGGGCGAATGGCGAGCGCACGAGCGATGGCGACGCGCTGTTGCTGCCCACCGCTCATCTCGTAGGGGCGATGCTCGGCCCAGGCCGTCAATCCCACCGCACCCAGGCAGCGCCGAATGCGCCCATCCCACTCACGGCGCGGCACGTTCGCTGCCAGACGCAGCCCCAGTTCGACATTCTCATAGGCTGAAGCGGTCGGTATCAGCGCAAAACTCTGGAAAATAAAGCCAATCTGCCGCCGTAGCACCGCCAGCGCCGCGCCGCTCAGGGTATCCAGACGCTGGCCCTCGACGGTAATTGAGCCAGCCGTTGGTTGATCCAATCCACCTACCAGATTCAGGAGCGTGGTCTTACCGCTCCCGCTCGGCCCCATCAGTACCACGAACGCACCGCGCCGGATCTGCATATCGAGACCGCGCAATGCTCGGATCGCCCGTCCGTGCAGCATAAACGTTCGCTCGACGCCAGCCAGCTCAATTGCCACCGCATTATCCATTCAGCTTCCCGATCAGGATACAGATATTTCAACCCATCACAACGTTGTGTCTGGCGCACCGGCAAACAGGTCGGCCACAGGAACGGCAATCGTGGGGAGGCAGTCAAAGGCTACATGCTGCGGCTCATCGGCGACGAACGGCCCATCATAGCGCCCAGGGGCACGGAGCCGGTAGCGGCTGACGTTGCGGTACTGTGGATCGACAATGGCGTATTCGGGCACGCCTGCCGCCGCATAGGCCGCCAGCTTGACCCGTTCGTCGTAGGCGCGATTGCCCGGTGAGAGGACTTCGATAATCAGGTCTGGAACACCGCGGATACGCCCATCACGGATGATCGCCGCGTTCGCCTTCAGGATTACCACAAAATCGGGTTGCACCGGGTCACAGCCGGGCATAATCACGCCAATGGGTGCAACGAAGGTAAAGGCAAGCTCCTGCTCTTTGGCTGGTAGGCCAATATACTGAACTAACGACATCACGATCCACTGGTGAAAATTACTCGGCGCAGTCGTCATAAACAGGGTTCCGTTCATGATCTCATAGCGATTGCCATCATCTGGCAGGGCCTCCCACTCCGTGTAGGTCCAGTGTCCCTGGGGCGGCCCAACAACTGCCGGTGCATCGGTTGGAATGATCAAAGTCGTCATCGGTTTCTCCACTCCTATTTTTTGTTCATCATACCACGATTCCGGTATGGCGTGACGAGGATGCCGGATCCGGGGTAGTGGCGCTGCCCGCATTGCCTGCATTGTCCCCATCGCCCCCATCGCTCCCATCGCCCGGTATTGCCATGCACTGCTCCGCAACGCCCGTCATCGCGATCATCGTCTCGTTGCCTGCCAATGCATGGCAATGCGGGCACCCACGAGGGGGGCCCCTACGATCCATGTGTTGCAATAGGGGAACGATGCCATGCAATGCGGGCAATGCGGGCATTGCCCACTATGCTGCACACGATTGTACCATGCGTGTGGGCATATCATATAATGTTTCCTGACATCGCACGTTGACCCCCTATCATCTGCCAGAGGCGGATCGGTACACCCAGGCAGATACTGTGCGAGGGTAAACTCAATGAACGATCTCAGGGATTGCATTGCTCTGCAATGCGATCCTTCCCGACCGGCAGGAGAAACAAGCGGAGTACAGGTGAGGGTAGGGCAACCCGTCACAACGTTGTGTCTGGCGCACCGGCAAACAGGTCGGCCACAGGAACGGCAATCGTGGGGAGGCAGTCAAAGGCTACATGCTGCGGCTCATCGGCGACGAACGGCCCATCATAGCGCCCAGGGGCACGGAGCCGGTAGCGGCTGACGTTGCGGTACTGTGGATCGACAATGGCGTATTCGGGCACGCCTGCCGCCGCATAGGCCGCCAGCTTGACCCGTTCGTCGTAGGCGCGATTGCCCGGTGAGAGGACTTCGATAATCAGGTCTGGAACACCGCGGATACGCCCATCACGGATGATCGCCGCGTTCGCCTTCAGGATTACCACAAAATCGGGTTGCACCGGGTCACAGCCGGGCATAATCACGCCAATGGGTGCAACGAAGGTAAAGGCAAGCTCCTGCTCTTTGGCTGGTAGGCCAATATACTGAACTAACGACATCACGATCCACTGGTGAAAATTACTCGGCGCAGTCGTCATAAACAGGGTTCCGTTCATGATCTCATAGCGATTGCCATCATCTGGCAGGGCCTCCCACTCCGTGTAGGTCCAGTGTCCCTGGGGCGGCCCAACAACTGCCGGTGCATCGGTTGGAATGATCAAAGTCGTCATCGGTTTCTCCACTCCTATTTTTTGTTCATCATACCACGATTCCGGTATGGCGTGACGAGGATGCCGGATCCGGGGTAGTGGCGCTGCCCGCATTGCCTGCATTGTCCCCATCGCCCCCATCGCTCCCATCGCCCGGTATTGCCATGCACTGCTCCGCAACGCCCGTCATCGCGATCATCGTCTCGTTGCCTGCCAATGCATGGCAATGCGGGCACCCACGAGGGGGGCCCCTACAATCGTTGTTGCGCATTGTTCTCATCGCCCTGCATTGCATGTCCATGCACTCATCATGGGTGCCCGTGGTCTTATAGTGTTTCGTCGCCTCGCGTCTCGCCCCCTCGTGCTACATAGGAAACAGGATACAGGTGTCTGAGCAACCAACCTGTCACCTGTCACCTAAAGACGCCTCCTGTATCACTCCGGGACTGGCATCGGGGACTGCTGCCGTCGCCAGCCTTGATAGTCCGGGTCAACCTGGGTGGCACAGGTGTATGGCTCACCGCCGCCCTGAACACACGCTTGATAATCCTCAGTCAGTCGTTGTGCTGTTGCCAATCCCTGTTCTAGATCGGACTGTCCTTGCAGTGCCTGGTCAACGGCATAGAAAAACCAGTAAAAATCGATCGTTTCAGCCATAAGAATATTCGCGGTTGGTGTACTGGTAGGCACTGAATCAAGCGCCTGAAGATAGGCCTCCAGTAACTCGGTCGAACCCGGATTGGCCTGTGCCTGAAGCTCTGGCGATGCGGCTACCGACAGACGCGCCGGTATATCATTGTTGTACGTCGTCAAGAGTGCAGTCGTACTGGTCAAATACTTGATCCATTCCCAACAGGCTTCCGGATGTTGGCTGTTGGCGGAAATATGCAAGCTCCGGGTCTCAATATCGTTGGTCGTGAGCGGCCGATTGCCCAACGGCAGCGGGGCTATCGCCAGTTGCAGACCACCCTCACCGGTCATACCGAAGAATCCCGCACCACGCAAACTTAACCACATGCCCACACGCCCCTGGAAGATCAAACCGCCCACATCAGAGCTAAATCCGCCACCGTGATAGCCCTGCAATTCCTCGTGGGGCGAGTAGTTTTGCAGCAGATCGATATAATAGCGTAGCGCTTCCAGCACCTGTGGATCGGTAAAAGTGGGGCGGATGTTATCATCCTGCCCATGGGTAAGCGATGCTCCCGCGCGATCCACAAAAAACAGAATATCCTCCACATGTGAACCATTTACAGCATAGCCATATTGCCGATTCTCGCCTTCCCCGCTCGTCAACTGTTGCGCCGCGTTCAGGAAATCATCCATTGTCCAGTCAATCGTCGGATAATCCAGCCCGGCGTTATCAAAGGCGATCTGGTTATACTGCAACACGTTGAAGCGCACGGCATAGGGCAGGCCATACAGTGCTGTGCCAGAGCGATAGGGCGCAAGAAATGCTGCTGGATAGTCGTTCAGGTCAAAGCCAGCATCGGCATCAACCAGCGGCTGTAGATCGAGGATGAAGCTGAGTACCTCTGGCGGTGGCATGCCATACCAATCAAAACAATCTGCCTGCGCCATAACATCCTGTAGTTCGGTCTCCTCGCTGAAGGCAGGTTCCTGGATTTCGACAAAGATTTCGGTGTTACGTTGATTAAACTCGCTGGCAACGCGCCGTACCTGGCCGCGATCACTCGGAAATGGAGTGAAGGTTATTGTGGTTGCCCCGGCGGGCGCGACATCAGCTTGAGGCAACTGCACCTCGATTGGTGTATTATCGGGTACCGCAGTCGGCGTGAGCTGCACCGCGGCAATTTTCTCGTTCAGGCTGGCCTGGGCCTCACGCAGCGCATCCGCCACCGGTTTTTGTTCGCGTAGTGCCGCTGTCAAAGCGCTACTGATTGCCTCCAGTGCCAGCGCCCCTTCCATTCCCCAGTCAGGGAGCGGTTGTGCGGGACGCTCCAGCACTACCTGAACTGCGGCCCGTGTGTCGGCATCCATCTCGGCCCAGGCGCGGCTCTGCTCGGCCAGGGATCGCTGCGCTGGCAACTCACTCGTACCACCCATCATACGTGATGCCTGATTGTCGGGGGACTGACGGCTGAGGAATGACAGCCAGCGCCAGGCGGCCTGCGGATGCTGCGTGCCACTGCTCATAATGTAGCCCTGCGTATTGGTGAAAAAGGGCAGAGATAGATTGGGAAACGGTATGGTGCCAACGGCAAACAGGGGATCGCTCACTTCAGGCCCAAAGTTGAGCATATCCGCCTGCCAGATGCCTACCCGTTGATCCAGGATAAGCTGGCGCATCATATCTGAGTCGATAAACCCTTGATTATCAGCCGGTCGGGTGTAAATTGCCCCTGTCTGTGCCAGCGCCACAACACGTTCAAGCGCGGCTGCAATCTCAGGCTGTTCGAGGTCGAGCTGATCAGCAGGGATAAACAGGGGATTCCGCCCAACCGCATCCAGTTCACCCAATAATGCCAGGATACCGTCCCCCCAATCCAGCAGACCATAGACATCAACCGTTGTGCCGGACGTGCGGGCGATCTGCTCGGCTGCACCGATCATATCGTTCCAACTCCAATTCGGATCGGGCGGCGGCAGGTTGTTGATCTCCCACAGGTCTTTGTTGTAGGCCATGAGTGGCACGTTCACTGTGTGTGGCAGCATATACAACCCGTCATTCTGGCTGACGGCGTTGATCGCACTGGGAAAGAAATCGCTGCGATCCAGGGTTGGATCAGCATCTAGCAGCGGGCGCAGATCAAACAGGTAGCCCTGGGCAATATCACTGCCACTGATGCCAAAGACAGCCGCTGTATCCGCCGTGCTAACCATGCGCCGCATGCGCTGCCCAAAGTCAATCGAGCCGCCAGAAGTGGGATCAACCACTTCCTCAACACTAATGAAGCGCACGCGGATATCTGGGTTTTCGGCGTTGAAGGTTTGGATCAGCGACTCATAGCTCTGGCGCTCCCATTCCTGGGCCATAAAACCAATAGTGAAAACGCCATCGGCACTATCCGTGCTACCATCAGTCGCTTCACCAAACAGACCACATGCACTGAGCACCAGGCCGCTGATCACGAAAAGAACCACAAAAATATATTGTTTCATCAGTTACTCCTGAGTAAAATTTTATCCGTTGGACAGGGTACAGGATTCCGAGCGAACCAGCCTCGTCATCTGTCACCTGAAGAGGCGCGGATGCGCGGATGCGTGGATTGCTACACCCATCGTCGCCTCCCGCCTCCCGCCTCCCGCCTCCCGCCTCCCGCCTCATCGCCTCCCGCCTCCCGCCTCCCGCCTCCCGCCTCATCGCCTCCCGCCTCATCGCCTCATCGCCTCCCGCCTCATCGCCTCCCGCCTCATCGCCTCATCGCCTCATCTTTTTTAACGCCAGGATGCCAAGACACCAAGATATTGACGGGAAAAGGTGTCAACGTATCAATGTGTTCACGTGCCATCGGAAAGCACCTCGCGTCTCCGCCCTGCCACCAATCCATTCGTGCATTCGTGGCCCCATTCATGGACGGCTACCGCGCCGCGCCTCACGCCTCACGTCTGGGCATACCCGTGGGCGCAGCCGCGGGGTGCCACCGCATGGCCACCGGTGTCCGTCTGCCGCGGCTGCGCCCCTACCGTCGCCTCACGCCTCACATCTCGTCGCCTAGGCATGGCCGTGGGCGCAGCCGCGGGGTGCCACCGCATGGCCACCGGTGTCCGTCTGCCGCGGCTGCGCCCCTACCGTCGCCTCACGCCTCACATCTCGTCGCCTAGGCATGGCCGTGGGCGCAGCCGCGGGGTGCCACCGCATGGCCACCGGTGTCCGTCTGCCGCGGCTGCGCCCCTACCGTCGCCTCACGCCTCACATCTCATCGCCTAGGCATGGCCGTGGGCGCAGCCGCGGGGTGCCACCGCAGGGCCACCGGTGTCCGTCTGCCGCGGCTACGCCCTTACTTTTCTGCGGGTGGATCGGTAGCATACAGGCTGTGGTACAACGAGGTGGCGGTCGTATCGTCTATTTCGGTTATGGCCGTGCTATGCTCATCATCCACGGGACGGATGAGAATGCCACCGTCGATCAGTTCCACACGGGCGCGACGCCCAATGCCCGCCAGCGCCCGCTGATCGCCGGGAAGCTGGAGCCGCCCGGTTTTGTCCAGCACCACCAGTTCCTCACGCTGCGCTGCCTGTGCCGTACTATGCATTGTATGCGCCGTATCTGCCGCAGCGGGCACATCCGGTGTGTGGATGGTCTCGCTGCTGGTGCGCCCATCACGAATGGCAACCACACGGTCAACCTGCGCTGCTACCCGCGGATCGTGTGTCACCAGCACGATCGTCAGACCGTAGCGCTCGCGCAGGTTGCGGAGCAATCCCAGGATCATCTGTGCCGTCGGCCAGTCCACCTCGCCCGTCGGCTCGTCGCCGAGCAGGATGGCGGGCATATTCGCCAACGCACAGGCAATGGCGATACGTTGCTGCTGCCCGCCAGAGAGTTGCGGCGGCTTCTGGCGCGCATAGTCGCTCATGCCCACCGCAGCCAGCAACTCATCGGCGCGGGCACGGCGCTCACGGCTCCCCGTCCCGGCCAGCGTCATCAGCAACTCAATGTTCTCGCGGGCAGTCAGATAGGGCAGCAGGTTGCGCGTCGTTTGCTGCCAGACAAAGCCCACCTGTCGGCGGCGATAGGCCGTCAACTCGGCCGCACTCAACTTGAGCAGATTTTGACCAGCTACCTCCAGCCGACCGGCTGAGGGCTGATCCAGGCCGCCCAGCGCACTCAATAGCGTTGATTTGCCTGATCCAGACGGGCCAACCAGGGCCAGCATCTCGCCCTGCGCTACCTCCAGATCCAGCCCTTGCAGCGCGACCACCTCCAGGTCGGCCACGCGGAAGATCTTGACCAGGCCACTACAAACGATGAAGGGTGCCGCCGCAGCCTGGGACATAGCGGATGGAGCAGGCAGGGGAGCGGGTTGCGCTGCGCCGTTATGCGCTGGTTCAGACTCTGTTAACAGGTCTGCAACCCGCTCTGTTTGCTCTTTGCAATCACGCATTGAATATCTTCCCTTCCTGCCTCACGACCACTTTTTTGCGAAGAAGCCTCGCGCCTCATGCCTCACGACTCACATCTCGCGCATCCTCGCCTCGTCACCACACCGTTTACGCTACCAACACTATCGTTGCATCTTTGCTGCTTTGCGTCTTTGCGTTAAAAATCGCGCCTCGCGCCTCACGCCTCGTCGCCTCGCATCTTCGCGTCCTCGCGTCCTCGCCTCACACCTCGTCGCCTCGCATCTTCACGTCCTCGCGTCCTCGCCTCACGCCTCGTCGCCTCGCATCTTCGCGTCCTCGCGTCCTCGCCTCACACCTCGTCGCCTCGCATCTTCACGTCCTCGCGTCCTCGCCTCACGCCTCGTCGCCTCGCATCTTCGCGTCCTCGCGTCCTCGCTTCACGCTAGATAGGGAACAGGGTACAGGAGTCTGAGCCTGTCACCTAAAGACGCTTCACCGCTCCACCGCTTCAGTTCGCATCGCCCAGCTTCACTGCCTGGAAGAGCCGCATGCGCCCCAGAATCCAGGCCAGCGCAAACAGCGTAAGCAGCAGAGCAATGGCAAAGACGGCATAGATCAGCGTCACCTGATCCCAGGCGATCTGCGGCGGGTAGGGCGGCGTGCCCGGTTGTGGCCCGATCCCCACCTCAAACAGTGGCACCACCAACCATGCCGCCAGCAACCCCACTCCCGTCCCGGCCCCAATACCGGCGGCTACCAGCGTTACCTGCTCGATGATCAGCGCCAGCGCCACGCTGCGGCCCGCCATGCCGAGCGCACGCAGGACGCCCAGTTCCACCGCACGGCGGCGGGCAGTGATTAGCGCCGCCAGCAGGAAGCCCAGCAGCGTCAGCACGCCAGCCGCAATAAACCCGACCGAGAGCAGGCCAAACAATCCCTGACGTTGCGGCTGGGTTTGCGCCTCCTGGATCAGCCCGGCTGCATCACGGGCCGCAACGACCGTAATGCCCAGCCGCCGCACACCGCTGACAATCTCGTCAACCGGCGTGTCTGCATCGCGGCTGATCCAGACATCGTAGGGATACTGACCACCCATCTGGTCGAAGATATAATCCAGGTTGGCAACGACGATCGGGCCATCTTGCGGAAAATAGCCCGGCCACAGGTCAATCGCCGCTACAATCACAAACTGCACGTCCCGCCGGTCGCCAAAAAGCACTAAACGTGCGGGCAGAACATCACCGACCGTCAGGCCGCGCTCCAGTACTGCCCGACTGACCAGCACGCCTTCGGGCGTACGGGCCAGCAAGTTCATCAATGCCCCCAGTGACTGACCATCGCTCCAGGCCGGATCAAAATGGGTGATGACACCGGGAAAAGTCAGCCGATCTAGACCGACCAGTTGCGCAGACTGGTTGAGGCCACCGAGTCGGAGCGTTGCATCATAGCTACCCACGCGGGTAGCAGCGGTAATGCCGGGCACTTCCAGATGATCGTCAACCGGCACAAACAAAAAGCGCGCCTCTTCCTGAATGTTGCGCCGTTCCGCTGCTTGCGGCTGCCCACCCGGCTGTTGCCCACCCTCGACTTGCTCGGTACTCTGCCCGGTTTCGATCAGCTGTGTGTCGGCCCCCACCTGATAGCGGATCGCCTGATGCAAGGCCCCATCGAGCGTCTGTGCCATAGATGCGCTGAAGGCAGCCAGACTGAGCGTCAGAATCAGCAACAGCAGCGGGCCGCGATACGCACCCGGCTGACGTGCCAGCGCACGCCAGGCCACCAGCGGTGCGACCCAGCGCGGAGCAGCCGACAGACGCGCAATCAGCCCCAGGATGAGCGGAATCAGCCGCACCGCGAGCAGACCAGAACCGAAACAGAGCAATACCGGAATGAACAGTAGGAGCGGATTACTGAAGGGATCATCGCCCTGTACCACGCCCAGTTGTAGCCCACCCGTGCGCTGCAGCTGATAGATGCCGTAGATCGGTGGGACGAGCAGCAGCAGATCGATATAAAAGCGTTGCCACCAGGGTGGGCGTAGCGTGCGCCCCGCCTGCTGCTGCTCGTCTACCAGCGTGCGCCGGGTGGCACAGAACGCTGGCAACAGTGCCGATCCGAGTGCCAGGATGACCGCAATGCCACCCGATGCCACGTTACGCCAGGTCAATGTGAGCGGCAGGCGCGGCACATCGTCTGCCAGTTCCAGAAACGAGCTGATCTGGCTCATATAGCTGGCAAAGCCAAGGCCGGGCAGCGGCCCCACGCTCATGGCGATCAATCCCAGGATCAGCCACTCCACCACATAGATGCCCAGGATCTGCACGTCGCGCACGCCGCGTGTTTTGAGCAGCGCAATCTCGCCCTGTTGCCGGTTGACCAGCAGTGTAGCGACGAGCGAGACAAAGTAGAGTACCAGGCCCAGGATCGGAGCGCTGAAGACGAAGAGTTGCAGTGTGAGGGCACGGACATTGCGGCGATAGCTGGCGAGCGCTTCGGCGGGACTCTGCTCAAGCTGCAAGCCCTGGACGATGCCGGCCGCCTGGGCGCGTACGCTCTCGATGCGTGCCAGGAGTGGCGTGGCTTCGGCAGCGGTCAGACCGCTGTCGTTCAGCCGTGCAAACCAGAGTACCTGGTCAACCTCGTTGGGCAACGCAGCAGCGATTGGCCCGGTGAAGGTCGCTTCGGGCACCAGAATGACATCGTGGAAGGCATCTGGCCGAAAGAACCAGGCAGGATCCATGGGGTTGGCTGCTTCCCATAACGCGGCGATCTGGATCGGAATGGAAACCGTGCGACTCCCCACGCTGGCGATCAGGGTAAACTCGTCGCCGACATTGATGCCGATCTCATCTGCCAGGCGCCGCATAATCATCACGTCGAGCGGTTGTTCCAGGGTAGTGGCTGGTTGTGGCGCTGTCCCATCAACAATCTGACTCTGCGCCTCCAGGCCAGTCACAAAACCGAGCGTAACTGGCTTGAACGACTGGCTCCGGGTGTCAGCGCTGGCGGGCAGCAAGAGCCGCAACTGCGACGTGCGGGCATGCCGCGCCAGGCCATTCAACGGCAATGCCAGCCGCTCTATGCCCGGCCCGGTGATAAAGGTATCGGCCGGCGCAACGCGCTTCCATTCTAGCGGCCCGTTCCAGGCACCGACATAGCGGAACAGTAGCGCAAATGGTGAGCGCCCCGCCTGTTGCTCCTGACGCGCAATTTCGCCCTGAAGCAAGCGCAGACTGGACCCTTCGGCATACACCGGAATGCTGACGCACAGCGCCACAGCGGTAATCAACGCCAGCAGTGCGCACAGCGCCAGCCACAGGTTCGCTCGCAGCCGCTTTAGCGCGGTTGTGATAATCGAGAAAATAGTTTTCATATCACATGGGTTGCAGGCCCGGCTCAAGCCGGGACTCCGGGTGTTCGCGTATCCGAACAGACACGCCAACTGCCTGCTGAATCACTGCCCAACCACAACCGCGCCTTCCTCGACACCGGTAAGGATTTCCAGGCGCTCTTCGGTGGCAATGCCGATTTCGACCGGCACACGCCGCTCGCGGTCGCCGTCGCGGACAACAACAAAGCGGCGGCCTTCAAACGAGCGCACGGCATCCGGGGGTAGCCAGAGAACATCCTCTTTGCGTTCGAGAACAATCTGCACCCGCGCCACCGCACCGCCTGTCAGCGTCTGGCCCAGCGTATCAAGGATCGCAAAGCGGGTGGTACGGTCGTCCTCAGTGACAGCACCGCTGCCACCGGCACCATAGGGCGCGGGCAGACGACGAATAACCGCCGGCATCAGGAGATCGGGCCGCGCCAGCAGATTGACCTCGGCCGGCTGGCCCTCGGCTAGCTGGCGCATCTGATCGGTGCTTAGTTCGGCCGCGATTTCTAGCTGTGTAGGATCGGCCAGTTCGATCACCGCCTTGAACGCCTCGGCCTCATCACCCTCCCGGATCGCCAGCGCCAGAATCTCACCGTCCTGGGGAGCAATAATGCGCCGATCAGCCACACTCTTGCGCGCCTTGTCCAGTGCAACCTGCGCGTCTTCAATTGCCGTCTGCTGACTGTGGAACGACTCCTGCTGTGCCTCGGCAATCGCCAGTTGCGCCTCCTCAATGGCCGCATCTTGATCACTCAGATCACCACGCCGTGCCTTGTCTAGATTAGCCTGCGCATCCTGCACGGCTCGCTCGGCGGCCAGGAGAGGACTGTCGCCCTGCCCTTCCAGCAGCGCATTCAGTTGCCGTTCTGCCGCCTGAAGTTCCCGCTCGGCTTCCTGGATGCGAAAGATCTCGGCTTCACGTTGGAGTTCCACCTCACGGATCGCCAGTTCCAACTGCCGTTCGGCCTCGCCCAGGTCACGTTCAGCCTGCTCAAACGTACGGCGATAGGCCTGTTTTTGCGCCTCGGTCAGCCGGGGGTGAAAGTCCTCACCGGTCAGCGGGTCTTGCTGTACCACCTGTGGATCGGTGCCATAGCGCTCAACCCAATCCTTGTCCCAATAGGCATCGCTGTAGGCTTGCTGCGCCTTTTGCACCGCCTCGGTTGCGCTAATCAGTGCATTTTCGGCCCGGGTTTTGGCTTCTGAAGCGGCATCACTCGTGGTTTTCAGGTTGCGCCGAGCGTCGTCAACCTGTTGCCGCGCTTCACGCAGCGGATCGTTGACTGCTTCCGGCGCAAAGGCCGCCAGATCCTCCTGGGCACGTTGCAGCGCCCGCTCGGCCTCGGTGATCTGCTCGGCCTGATTGATGATCGCCTGTTCACGCGCACGCTGAGCCTGGGTCAGGCCACGGCGACTGCGCTCAACCGCCAGTGCCTGACGCTGCCGCGCATCGGCCAGATCGCGCTGCGCCTGCACCAGCCGATTCTCAGCCTGGCGCAGTTCGTCCAGCGCCTCGTCTTGTTCTAGCTCGGCCAACACCGCTCCCGCTGCCACCACATCGCCACGCTCGACCAGTACCTGTGCGACCCGCCCCGCCGTCCGAAAGCTCAGACGGGTAAGATCGACCGGCGTAACACGCCCGTTCAGTTGCAGCACACGCTCAACCGACCCGCGCTGTACGGTGTAAGTGGGTCGTTCGAGCGCTGGAGCGGGTGGTAGCGGCGTTGGTGTCGCCAACTCTTGCTGCGCCGTTGCTGCAACACCACAGGCACCCAGGAAGGGTGTGAAGAGAGCTACTATCAGAATATAGGCAATTTTTCGTTGCATAGGTTTTGTTTCTTGTTTACTTCTATTCCCTGCTCATATAGTACAGACGTATAGCAACCGTTAAATGTTACAACCGGGAGTACAATTTTGGGATGTTGGGTGAGGAGCATATAGTTGAGCGCGCTATTGCAGCACATCACGACTGCCAAAGAGTCAGAGCGCCATTATTAACGCGCCAGAAGAACTGGAGGCGAAGTACCTATAGCAATCCTATTGTCATTGTAAACGTGGAGTCCAGGCTTTAGCCTGGACGGAGCGCTCCCAGGCTAAAGCCTGGACTCCGGTCTTCACAACTCATTTAGGATTGCTATAATTCAGTAATGCGCACACTCTGTATATATTCAGGCAAACCCATTCCTTGCAAGATAACCGTAACAATACACAGTAGCAGTAGTGCGGCATACCAATCATGATTCATATCTCATTTTTTATGGTGTATTAAAGATTTTGCGCGCCAGAACCCCCGCCGTCCCATAATACTATCAGGTTGATTATGAGTAAGAAACCGAACGGGTCGTCCCTGTTTATCAACCTCGTAGTAACCATAGTACTTAAATACTAGCGAGAAAAGTAGTACTCCACAAAGCAGCATGAGTATCGCAGTTATCAAAGATAGCTGCTCTAGACCTAGCCAATAAAAGACAATAATTCCAATGAGAGATAATACGAATATAACTGGAAAATAGAGCATATACATTCGATATGCTCCAAACCCAATATCTGGTTCAGAACTATCTCGACCAGGCCAGTAGATATACACCAGCACCTTATTGTGCAGCGCTTGATCAAATTGTTGTTCGGTCGCTGTTTCTGAACCAGTCAGATCATGTCGCATAGGCTTCCTTCCTTTGTGTTACGCTCGATTTCTTCCAGCAGATAGCAAGTGTGGGTCAGCTAACCAGCGCATTGTGAAACGATAGATTGCGATAAGAGCAATTGTTCCAAAAAAACAACACGATACCGATACTTAGCAATCCCTGGCCTAAAAGTCCTTGTGCCCGCAAATCAGTGCGCGTGTATAATAGTGTTATTCTTAATATTTTTTGCATGTTTATGCTACTGGCTAATCTACTCTGAGATTATATATTCTTGACACAGATCGTGGCGATACATGTAGTTCAGTGTATGGAAGCAATCATAATGCGCATCAGTCAACCAGTTGCTGGCGCACGGCATGTACCGCAGCGGCAACGCGTGAAGCAACACCAAGCTTGCCAAAAATGCCTGCAACATGTTTCGCCACCGTTTTTTCGCTAATGCATAATAGGGTCGCTATTTCCGCATTTGTTCTGGCCGTTACCATCAACTGCAACACCTGGCGTTCACGGTCGGTCAGAGGTGGTTGTCTCGAGACGTGCGCGGTGTGCGTGATCATCCCGTCCCTGCTGGAACCCGGCGTAGTCTGGTGGTGCCGCCAGGTTCGGTGGGCAGTGCTGAGAATGATCGGCAGTAAGGTCTCCGCCAGTTCTGTCCGGTTGATCACACCCGCTAGCTCCTGAACCATATGGTTGGGCAGGCAGGACGCCTCTGCACCCGGCAATAACACGAGACAGCGGGTCTGCCACCCGCAGGACTGGAGGGCGGCCATGGTCGCGCCGACCGATGGTGGCGGCAGTTGCCCATCCAGGAGGACGACATCAGGTACTCGTCCCTGGGAGATGGTGTGCGCGTGATCAACGGTCAGCGCCGCACACACGCGGATGAGCGGAGGTTCGGTGGCTACGATCGTGCGGATGGTGCTGCCAAGAGTGGTCGAATGCGTGAGGACTATCACCTGAATAGGCAGGTGCATCCAGTATCCTTTCTCCTAGCACGCCGCAGGCACTCACCGTCGTCTGCGGCGGCAACCATCATACCCTGGAACGAGGATACCAGATGCCCTACACGCTGTCAATAGGGTGAAAGTCACGATGTATCGTCGGTGGTCGTGCCCGGATGGAGTATTCTCGCACGGAGGTTTTTTTGTTCCGACCGCTCAACACGCTGCGGACTATACAAATCTCGAAACAACGGGAGCAGAGCCAGTACCATGGTATCCATGGCTGGTGGTTGAGTATCCATTATGACAACTATTGGTATAACAACACACGATCGGAGCCATACCATCGAACACACTGCACCCGACCGTCTACAGCACGAGGAAGGCGGGCAATTTTCACCCGTCTTCGGATGCACCATGCGGCGGGTGAATGGCAGATCGTTCGGCGGCTGTCCATCCGCAGGGAAGGGCAGCGAGAAAGCATCGTAGACGTGAGGATTCAAGAGTCATCATTGCTTCACAGCGGAAAATAGGTAGACATATCCGACTCCTTACGGTATGATAGTGCTGTGAACCGTATGCCGTGATAGGGTCAAGCTATGCGCGAAGTAACATTTGAAGTTCGCATCCCAGCAGAACTGCTGGAGTATGGTTTCCAGCCGGATGCTATTCAGCGTCAGGTGAGCGAGTGGCTCGTGTTCTCGCTGTTCAAGGATGGGCGTATCTCGTCCGGGAAGGCCGCTCGGCTGCTGGGGCTGACTCGGATTGAATTCCTGGCCTTACTGCGGCGGAGTGGCGTAGCGTATGTCGATTATACGCCGACAGAAGTGGCTGACGAACTGGCAGCCGTCAAGGTACTTCCGGTTGGAACAGGATCATGATCATTGTTGCCAACACGACGCCACTGATCGGGTTGGCCTCGATTGATCGGTTTGATCTGTTGCAACAGATGTTTGGCGAGATCTATATCGCACCAGCAGTTTATGATGAGGCGGTAGGGGCTGGACGAGAGGAGGGCGGTGCCAAACGGGACGTCTCGACGGCTACCTGGATCAAGACCTTGCCCGCCCAGGATCGACTGGCCGTGGACGTATTCCTTGATGAACTCGATTTGGGGGAGGCAGAGACGATTATCCTGGCCCATGAATTGAAGGCCGACTGGGTGTTGATGGATGAAAAGAAAGGGCGGCGTAAGCTGGATCAATTGGGCATGAACAAGATTGGAACGCTGGGTCTGCTCCTCAAAGCCAACAGATTGGACTCCTTGCAGCGATCCGACCCGATGTCGAACGATTGCATCGCCAGGGATTCAGCATCAGCCAGGCAATTATGGATGCCGTGCTGATGGAGGCAGGGGATTTCTGATACTAATTCGACTTATGCATTCTGCACGGATGACCCGCTTTTTCTGCAAGTGGAAGTATTTATCGATTTAGGAGCGGAAAAGCTCATCGCAGCAGAAAAAGCTGGGACGTATATTGCAGTTGAAGTGAAAAGCTTTGTAAGCCCATCGGTGTTAAGTGAATTTCACACCGCGCTCGGCCAATTTCTGAATTACCAATACATTCTTCAACAAAAAGATCCTGCACGCATCCTTTATTTGGCAGTACCACTTGACGTGTACCACAGCTTTTTTCGCCTTTCGTTTACGCAAGCGATCATCACCCGCTATCAACTCAATATTATTGTGTATCATCCTGAGCTACAGGAGGTGCAGCAATGGATAAACTCGTAACGTACCGTACCCATATCCACGATCTGTTGAAGGAGTATGCCCAATACAAGCCATCATATGGCAACATTGAAGTTGAACAAATCATTGATACCCAGAACGATCACTACCAGTTAGTAACCGTGGGATGGAATGGCTATCATCGCGTTCATAACTGTCTTTTTCATATTGATATTAAGAATGGAAAGTTATGGATTCAACACGACGGGACAGAAGAAGGGATCGCCAATTGGTTTGTTGAGCGAAATGTCCCAAAATCAGATATTGTTTTGGCATTTTATGCACCATATCGACGGCAATTTACCGATTTTGCCGTAGAGTAAGCATCAAAAGCATACGTAGGAAAGTACCCGTTCAGGTGGGGTAGTTTGAAGGGGCCGCAGACTTTGCAACCCCCGCTGGCGAACATTTTTCTGAACGGATACGCTGTATCCATACGTCATATGTACCACTTCAAGCAGTCTCTCAAGCAATCTCGATGGGCAGGTGCATTATGTGCGGCAGGCGCTCACCGTCGTCTGCGGCGGCAACCGTCATACCCTGGAATGAGCTTACCGGATGCCCCGCACGCTGTCAATCGGGTGAACGTCACGATTCATCGTCGGTGGTCGTGCCCGGATGGGGTGGGGTATCAGCATGACCATGGTGCAGATGGTACCGCCAGAACCAGGCGACCGCCCCGGCCCGGGTGCGCACACCCAGGTGGGCATAGAGACGTGTGATATGGTTTTTGACCGTCCCTTCCGCCACACCCAGCGTCGCAGCAATCTGGGCATTACGCTGATCGTGGGCCATCAACTGCAGCACCTGCCATTCCCGGGGATACAGGTGCGGCCCAGGTTGTACCGCTGGCGATGGCCGGGTGACTTGGCGGGGCCACGACGTCCCGTCCGCAATCTCGCGCACGGTGGCGCGGATGAGCGCCTCGCGCCTCACGGATACAACGGATCGACCTGCTGGGCGCAGGTTGCCGGTTCGGCACTCGCATCCGCGTTCAGGCACTCCAGGTAGGCCAGGCTGGTTGCTTGCGCTTCACTCAGGCTGTCCGCCAGATCCTGCTCGCCCTGGATGGCCGCATCAATTGCCTGGAAGAACCAGTATGGCTTAAGCGTACCAAATATGCTGGAATTGGTTCCGGGTTGGCTCGGCTGCTGCAGTGCTGTGTCGTACAACTCAACCAGGGCTGCCGCATACGGTGCCCGCTCGGCAAATTCGGGCGCAGCTACCAGCGACCGCCGCGCCGGGATTTCGTTGCGCAGGTTGCTCAAGTCATTCGCAAGAAAGCTGATCCATGTCCAGCAGGCTGCCGGGTTTTGCGGCGCAGCGGAGATGTGAAAACCCCGGACAGCGATGTCCCCGGTGGTCAACCCGGCAGCTCCCATTGGCAGCGGCGCGATATCAACGTCAAAGATCTCCGGCTGCAGACCGCCGTTCTGCAGGTTGTCCAGTTGTGACAATGTTTCGGTCGGGTCGGTCATTTCCTCCGGTGCGGTGTCACCGGCATTCATGGTGTAAGGAAACTGAATATTGCCATAGCTCCAGTCAAACCAGATTCCGGCGTGGCCGGATTGTATTAGCGCCCCTGGTCTGATGGCAGTGGCTGTTGCTTCGGCAGATGTGTCACCTGATGTGCCCGGCTGGCTGGTTAACGCCGGTTCCGGCATCACCTGGTGAACCTGGTAGAGATCAAGGTACCACTGGATCGCCGCTATCACCTGTGGATCATCAAAATTGGGACGGATATCCATGCCGCTCCCCCGCGTTAGATCGGCCCCAAACTGATTGATAAAAAAGAGCAGATCGCTGTAGGCACTCCCCGCCGGCACATAACCATACTGCTTCGTCGGGCCGTCGCCCTGGGTGAGCGCCTGGGCTGCAGTAAGAAAATCGGCAGGCGTCCAGGCCGCGGTGGGCGGTTCCAGACCAGCGGTCTGAAATGCTGTGCGGTTGTAGTAGAGCGTGCGCATAAAAAACGCATGCGGCAAGCCGTACAGTTTCCCGTTGTGCTGGTAGGGTGAAAGCAGTGCCGTCATATAATCATCATGTGGAAAGGTAGCATCGGCGTCAATCAACGGCTGCAGATCGGCCAGGGCTGCCAGTTCCTGCTCCGTCTGCGGTGGTTGATCCCAACTGAAGCAATCGGTTGCCTGAGCGACTGTCGTAAGATCAAGCACACCGGCATGTGTGTCGAGGGGCACAATCTGCACCATGATATCCGGGTGCTGCTCCTGAAATGTCTGCACCAGCCGGCGCATCTGCCCCATCTGCGCCGTCGGCACGCCAAACCGCACCAGGGTTCCATCACGCAGCAGTTCTTCAATGGGTGGTGTAGCGACGACGATCGGCTGCAGGTTCGGTTCCGGTTCACGTCCCTTCTGGGCCAGCCACTTCTGAAGTTCTGTCTGCGCTCGTGCCAGTTCGCCATCGATATTGCTGGTCTCGTCCGCCACCAGATTGAGCAGGGCGGTATACAGGCTGTCAAATGTGGCACTTATCGCACGGGCGCTAAAGGCGGGCATAGTTGCTGCGTCGGCCATGGTCTGGAGCGCCTGTGCGTATGTTGTGCGCTCATTCGGGTCAAGCCGATCCCAAAAGTAGGTCTCCTCCGCCAGTGATTTGCGCGCTGGTATACGCTTCAGGTGCGAGTCTCCCATGATATCCTGAAAAAGCATCTGATCGATTGTCTGGCGCGACAGAAATTCGATCCACTGCCATGCTTCGTTGGGATGCGCGGTACCGCCACTGATAATATAACCGTCGGCCTCTCCCCGAAACAGGCCGCCCGCCGTTGCGGGATAGGGCACCGTGCCCACCGGAAAGTCCAGCGTGACCATCTCCTGCGTGCCATCCGATCGGTATCGTACCTGCCAGAACTGATCACTGGCCCAAAGACCGACACGCCCGCCGATAATCCAGTCTTGTGGCCAGCGTGGTGTATCCAGGTCGTACATACCCGGCGGGAGCGGTGAGAGACCCACCGCGCCACTGGCGAGCAGGGTGCGCATACGGGTCATTACCGTTGCCACGCCAGTCTGGTCAAACTGCCACGCTTCCACCGGTGTGCGGGTCAGATCGATCTTCTCTTCCTGCAAGAGCGCCAGCAATGGGCGGAGTCCCTGGCTCGGCTCCGCAAGGCCATAGATATCCACCTCATCACCACGCTTGCGGGCCAGTTGGGTGGCGGCACCCAGCAGATTATCCCAGGTCCAGTCGCTTGCCGGTTCCGGCAGGTTGGCCTGCGCAAACAGTTCTTTGTTGTAGTACAGAATCGGGAACGAGAAGGAGCGGGGCAAAACCCAGGTCCCACCCTCGGCGCTAAAGCGTTCCAGTGCCCCAGGGTAGAAATCATCGCGTTTGAAGCTGGGGTCGGCATCTATAAATGGTTGGAGGTCATGCAACAAATTCGTGCCATACGCGGCGGGCGTTACATAGAAATCGAGGGGGGCCGTATCAGCGCTGGAGACAATGTGACGTAGCATCTCCAGCGGTGCCCGGTCGTTGGACTGGAGGGCGGTTGCGAAGATCTCATCAAACGAGACAATAACAACCTGGATATTCTGATGTTCTGCCATAAAGCGCTCTGCCAGCGTTTGGTATACTTCGCGCTGGTTGTTCCGGGCTGCAAATGAGATGATCGTCTGATCTGAAGAAGTCTCTGCACTCCGTGGGTCTGCCACCGGTGTACGTTCAGTGAAATAGCAGGCGGGTAGCCCGACAATGATTATCAGCAGGAATACAAGGAAGCTACGCATAAAAATCCTCCAGATATATGATACTGCTGGTTTCTTCTCAATACCACGAGGTATGCGGTCGTCCATCACCCTATGCGTTTCGCCTTTGGCAGAGCGGTACGTTTTTTCTTTTTCACCCCAGATTTTCGCCTATGACGAAAATCTGGGGTGAAAGAAGCAGTTCTTCTCCTTTGCCGCAGGCCAAAACGATCGACGGAGGATCCTCCGCGTACCTCGTGTCCGATGACTCGAACCCTCCTCCCCAGACGATGCGTTCGGTCACGGGGCGTGGCGGTGACGGCTTCACCGATCGGCTCAGGACGCATGTGACCCGGCTTTTGGGACACCAGAAGGCCCAAAACGCACCGCATCCGCCGCTGAATGAGCAGAAACCAGCGGTATCATATATATATGTATGTTAACGATCAGTAATAGCCGCATTGTTCGGCATAAGGGTCAGCCCCATACCAGCTAGCAGGAGTGTTCCGGCAATTCCCCACGACAACCGGTCATATGCGGTGGCGATATGCCAGGCCCACAAATGCGTCTCGCCCTGTTCGCTGCTGCTGATCAGGGCAGTAATAACGGCAAAGGCCACCGGCAGGATAGCGGCGGTCTGCGCACCGGATATGCGTCGCCCGATCAGGGTCAGGCCAATGTAGCCCACCGCGTTCCGCCCGGCTGCAAGTGCCGGTTCCAGCGGGACTATGCGCTGTACCAGCAGAGCGGTCACCAGCATGAGCGCTGCGGTGGACAGGGCATAGCCGGCATCCAGCAACGGCAGCGGGCGGCTGGCAACGGCCTCGACTGCCGGGTCGCCGGTTGTGAGGCCTGCTGCCACCGCAATGGCCAGGGCCAGGGGGAGCAGCAGGGCAATCGGAATAATCAGCATCGGGCCACCCAACAGATTCGGTAGTTTCAACGACCAGCCCCGGGTCAGCAACAGAGTGACGGCCACTCCGACGATGGTGAGTGCGCATATCCGCGTACGCCGAACGCGCAGCCAGAGACTCATAGGGCTGGCTCCAGTTGCGGCGGAATATTACACTGTTCCAGCGCCACCAGATTCCGCTCCAGCCAGGCCTGCTGGCGTTCCAGTGGCAGCGCACGCACCGTTGCCACAACCTGGAGTTGATCGGGTGAGAATCGGCCGGCCAGTTGCTCTGGTGGCATACCGGCGATGGTATTCAGCCAGGCCAGAACATACCCTTCGGCGGGTGCGCCTAGATAGGGACTGATACCCGAAAACGCGCACTCGGGCCATGGCGGGAGCAAACTGTAGGCCAGTGCGTTCAAGATGGTATAGTGATCGGATCGCATACTGAAGCCAAAGCCACGGACGGTTGGCGACCCCGGCTGACCTTCGCTAAATTCATCCGGCACAGCAATGCCAGCCTGCTGCCAGGCCGCGCCAGCCGACGCGGCGATTGCTGCTACCTCTTCCAACCGTGGCTGATGTTCCGGCCAGACACAGACACGCGGTTGCCCGGTTGAACAAACCAGCAGGGCGGGATCACGCGCAATGGTCGGGTCAGGACCAAACCCCCTGACAAACTGCACGCCGGCACCGGCACCAATGATGGCGGGCAGCAGTGCCAGGGCCAGCCGAAATGCCGTTAGATGCGGGTGTAGCAGTAGCCCGGCAGTCACGGCCAATCCGCCTGTAAAGACGAGCGCCCCCAGTAGTGCCGCCGGAGCCAGATCAGCGCCGATCAGACAGCAGGATGGCCAGATACCAGTGAGGTGCCGCAACCAGAGTGGATCGAGTGTTAGCGGTAATCCCAGGGCAAAAAAATCTACCAGAAAGACCAGCGGCACAGATACGACCACTGGCATACGGACACCAATAGCAAAGCCTAGCAGGGTATGGGTAGTAAGAATGACCAGGGTCGTGATGATCATCCGGATATCGGGTAGCAGCACCCCACCAATGACCAGCCGAATCCCGATGATGCCGAAGGTTATGAGCGATCCGACCAGCAGTGTCGGCAGCAGGGCTGTGATCGCAACCGTCAGCGGAGTACGCACATGCGGCAGGGTAAACCAGCCTGCACGCCGCAGCCGTCCCCCTTCCCAGGCTCCGCCGGCAGCGCAGACTGGCGCAACAATCAATAGCGCGGCTGTCCCTGCTGCTGTGAGCGTCAGGGGATAGGGATCGAGCTGCAAGGAAGCCATACTGGTAACAAACATCCATGCTGGCCATACCAGAAGGGGGCTGATCCAGATGAGCGGGCTTATACGCAGCATGGTCAAGCGTCGCATTAGTTTTTCTCCGAAACAATCTGTGCGTATGCCGCCTCGGCCCGCCGCTCGCCCGCCGATGGTGTCGCAAGATCCATAAATGCCGCCACCGAGCCGCTAAAACGGACATGACCATGATCGAGTACAACAACGGTATCAAACAGGTCGGACAGATCATCAACCTGATGAGTTGAGACCACCACCGGGCGATCCGGGGGCAGCGCGACAAGCAGTTCACGAAAGCGCGAACGCTGCGCCGGATCCAGTCCCGCTGTCGGCTCGTCCAGCAAAATAATCTGCGGATCGTGGATCAGAACCTGGGCCAGACCAACGCGCCGCAGTTGTCCTCCCGACAATGTTGCCGTTTTGCGCCCCGCCAGTTCGATCAGAGCCACCTGCTCAAGAGCGGTCGCCGCTGCTGACCAGGCCTGGCTGCGCGGCAGCCCCTTGAGCCACCCGGCATAGGCGACCTGCTCATGTATCGTCAGTCCGGGCACGGGGCGGATCTGCTGGGGCATCCAGCCCACGGCGCGGCGGTATGCCGCCCGGCTCCCCCGTCGTCTGTTCTGCGTATGCGCCAGTGACGGCAACCGGACAGCACCACGATGCGGGCGGAGCGCATCGGCACCGAGGGCCAGCAGGGTTGACTTCCCGGCACCATTCGGCCCAAGCAGCACCGTCCTGCCCGCCGGCACCTCCCAGGAAAAGTCATCAAAAATCGGCCGACGCGACCGGCGATAGCGAAAGTGAATCTGGGTAAAGTGAAGAGACATAGATTTGATAGTCCTGACTTGCGTACGTGAATCCTGTTTTACTATGCCCGTTCCTCTATTATGATGTACACAAAA
>Ga0308414_1000102_pt1 | contig 48978 bp, 41 predicted proteins | sample HotsprSampleOS50_FD_205667 | JGI IMG/M metagenome (GOLD analysis project Ga0308414, IMG submission 205667) | Hot spring phototrophic mat microbial communities from Octopus Spring, Yellowstone National Park, Wyoming, United States - 20090730_OS50 ... | reverse complement strand
GGCTTGTCGGGAAAAATTGCCAGTTGTTTTCTTAATTCAAAACAACAAATACGCTATTTCAGTTTCAGTAAAAAATCAAAATGCCGGAAAAAACGGTTCGATAGCCGAAGCTGTTAAAGGTTTTGAAAATTTATTGCGTTTGAAAGTTGATGGAACGGATTTTTTAAAATCAAAAGCTATAGCTGAAACAGCATTTAAATATGCTCGAAATGGAAACGGTCCAGTTCTTGTCGAAGCGGAAGTGGTTCGTTTAGCTCCGCATTCATCATCAGACGATCATAAAAAGTATAAATCCCAAGAAGAAATAGAAGAAGAAATTAAAAAGTGTCCGATTTTAAAATTCGAGAAATTTTTAATTGAAAATAATTTCGCGACAAATTTAGCGCTAGAAGAACTAAAAAAACAAATAGAAAAACAAGTAGAAGATGCCGCTGATTGGGCTTTTGCAAAAGAAGATCCAGATTCAAAATCAGCGCTAAAATATGTATATGACGAATCAGGTTTTGAAAAAATATTAGAATATGAAAAAAACGAACCAACGGGCAAGCCAATAGTTATGGTTGACGCTATAAATCATGCTCTTAAAGAAGAATTAGAAAGAAATGATAAAATTTACATTTTTGGCGAGGATGTTGCTGATCCTAAAGGAGGAGTGTTCACTGCAACTAAAGGTCTATCTACTAAATTTGGCGAGGAAAGAGTTTTTAATTCTCCTTTGGCTGAAGCTAGTATTGTCGGCGTTGCTATAGGTATGGCTCTTGCCGGTTTAAAACCAATTGTTGAAATCCAATTTGGCGATTACATCTGGCCGGCCTTTATGCAAATTCGAGATGAATTAGCCGTTATGCGTTATAGATCAAATAATTATTGGGATAGCCCAATTGTTATTAGAGTTCCTGTAGGCGGGTATATTCACGGCGGATTATATCATAGCCAAAGCATAGAAGGTTTTTTCGCTCACATACCAGGAATTTACATTGCATTTCCTTCAAATGCAGCCGATGCAAAGGGATTACTTAAAACAGCAGCTAGATTAAAAGATCCGGTTTTATTTTTAGAACATAAAGCTCTATATCGACAAACCTATGCTGTATCTCCCGAACCAGACGCTAATTATTTATTGCCTTTTGGAAAAGCTAAAAAGTTAACCGAAGGAGACGAGCTAACAATAATTTCATATGGTCAATCCTTATGGGACTCATATTTTACAGCGAAGGAATTTATCGAAAACAAAAGAGGAATTGAAATCATCGATTTAAGAACATTAAATCCTTTAGACGAAAATGCTATTTATGATTCGGTAAAAAAAACTGGGAAAGTATTAATTGTTCACGAAGATACTCTAACTGGCGGTTTTGGCGCCGAATTGTCTTCGAGAATCATCGAAAATTGCTTTGAATATTTAGATGCTCCGATAAAAAGAGTAGCAGCCGCAGATGCTCCTATACCGTATCATCCTAATTTAGAGTTAGAAGTTTTGCCTAATAGAAAAAAAATTAAAAATGCGATAATTGAATTGCTCGAATTTTGATGCTAAATGATTTTAAGTCGAAATTAAATATTTACAAATTTCTTTGAAATTAATTATAAAATTTTCAATAAAATTGCTTTAAATTTATACTAACTTCTGAAAGAGAAGAAATTGTTTTTGATTAATGATAAATGGTATAGTAAGTAAAATTATTTAAAGTATTTGTTTAAGTTTACATAATGCGCATTATCAGTACAATTAAAATTATCAACATTTTATGAAATGTTGATAATCAATGTGGATAACTTTTAACTTTTTATTCTATTTCTTGAATTAATTTTTTTAAGTCGACTTTATCTTCTAATTTTTGCTCTTTAACAGCTTCAATAATTGCTTCAAACTCGAAAATATTAGTTTTTTTTATAAAATACATCAAGCTAAATAAAGCTGCATTTTTAGCTCCGACTTTTCTAAAATCATATCTTTCTAAATTAGCTTTAGTTTGCGGAACATCTAAAGACGAATCTATAAATACCGTTTGATTTTCGGTCATCTTACTAATTTTGTTTTTGCTGTAATTTAAGCCGTCTATAGAAGTTATGATTGCATAGTCGGGCAACTCAATTCCGTGAAAAAGTATTTCTTCATTTGATATATTTAATTCTGAACTGCTAAAACCTACGCCTACAGTTACAGGATAACTGCCTTTTTGAGTTGTATACAATCCGCTTAAACTTGCAGCATAAGAGAATATTGAAGCGGCCAATTGAACGCCTTCGCCAGCGGAACCGCTTAAAATAATTCTAAGTTGTGATTTAATTTTGTTTGAAAACCTGGGTTCTAAAATTTTTAATTTATTAATAAGACTATCTATCTTATTATCTTCTGGATATTCAAATTTATTTCTCTGATTTTTCCAAACTCCTATCTCTCTGCCTGCTTCTTTTGCTATTTCTTGCAATTTAAATTTTGGATTTAATTTAACTCCATAACTTGGACAAATTTCTAAAACTTCTAGTAATGAAAATCCTTCAACGCTAAAAGCTTCTTTTAATTGTTCCGAAAAATCTCCTACGCCGATTATTCTTGAAACATAGGAAGCTCCAGCGGCATGAGTTAATTTGCAAATATCGAAACCTACAAATGGATTGCCTTTCGATGATGTTACTGTTTTAAATCCTGTTGGAGTTAGTCCGCTTGACTGACCGCCAGTCATTCCATATAAAAAATTATCATGAACGACAACGGACATATTTAAATTCAATCGAGCCGCTTCTAAAATATGTTGCAGGCCTATAGTACTTCCGCCGTCGCCTATAAATACTATTATCTTTTTTTGCGGATTATTTAATCCAAAAGAAATTCCAGCTGCAAGAGCTACTGATCTTCCATGCAATCCATGAACAGTATGAGTGTTGAATGCGACATCAATGATTCCATGACAACCAATGTCTGTAACTAAAATTATGTCTAAAGGATTTAAATTAAGTTTTTCTAAAGCTCGGGCAGTATTTAATCCTATGAAATTATGACCGCAACCTTTGCAAAATGGCAATTTATTTGTATTTAAAATCGATTTTATTTGAATTGTTTCCGGGTTCATATTGACTCCGATAATATTTTTTCGGGAGATATCATTTTTCCTATAGAACCAATGCTTTTTATGTTTTCTGACGCTTTAGAACCAAAAAATAACCGTTGAAGTATTTGTGTCTCATTCTCTTCGATAAAGTATATTCTTTTATATTTTTTTATAATTTCATAATATTTTTCAGAAATTGGCAATAGGGTTTTTAATATTAAAAGATCAATATCCTTTCCTTTTGTTTTTGCTATTTTTCTTGCCTCTAAAGCTGCTTGAGAACTTATTCCGTATGAGATATAAAGAATGTCTGAATTATTATCGCTTAAATATTGGTAAAACAAATACTTGTCTAAGTTTGCTTTTATTTTTTTTTCAAGTCGCAATGTATTTTCTAACGCTTCTGGGGCTATGTTTTGTAATATTCCTTCTTGGTTATGGGTTGATGCATTTAGTCTTACTTGCCATTTTTCATTTCCGACTGGCAAAAAATCGGGCGAGTAATTTTCATTTGGTTTATATGTAAAATATTTTTCATCTTTATTATAAAAATTTCTTTTAACAGGTTTTATTTCTTCTAATTTATTCAAATCAAATGTCTTATATGTCATAACTTCTTCTTTCGAAGTTAAAAAGACGATGGGCGTTCTTAGTTTTACAGCGGCTTCTACGCATTTTGCCGCCAAAGTCCAGCAATCTTCAAAATTAGATGGAGCAAAAGTTAATAAGCTATATCCGCCGGAAAGCAAGCCATTAATTACAGCCAAATCGCCTTGCGCTCCGCAGGTTGCCGTTCCTGTCGCAGGCCCTAACCTTGAAACAAGAATTATTGCCATCGGCAATTCCATCATATAAGCCATATTGATCGATTCTATCATTAATGCAAAGCCTGGAAATGATGTTGCCGTGATTGGAAATTTTCCAGTCGCCGATAAACCGCTCATCCATTGTAAAGTTGTAATTTCATCTGGAGCCGGCAACATAATTGGCATCAGTTGAGTCGAATAAGAATATAATAAATTCGACGGCGTAATAGGATAACCAATAAAAGCGTCGGCTCCTGCTTTTTTCATTGCTTCTATTATAAGCCTGCTGGCGTCGACGATAGCTAATTTTTTATTTGACTGATTCATAGCAATGTAATACTTTGTTGTTAATTAAATTTTTTATATTTTCATCTGGCATTTTCAATATGTTTCTACATATTTCGATTGTATGTTCTCCATAATGCGGCGGCATTTGTATATCTGGATTTTTTAAGAAGAGATTGTCAATTTTAAATACAGCGGAACGAACTCCTTTTAAGTTATTTTTATTAATTATTAATTCTTGAGCTTCCTTTGTTTCAAATACTTCTTTCATATTATTTACGGCTCCGGCGGGTATTTTTTTTTCATCAAGTTTTTTTAAAATTTCTTTTCTTGTAAAATTTGAAAATAGCTTTTTGAGGATTGCTTTTAGTTCTGTTTTATTTTTTACCCTATCAATGTTTTTAGCAAATTTAGGATCTTTCGCTAGTTCGGGCATTTCTAAAATTTCGCAAAGTTCGTAAAATTGTTTATCGCTTCCAACTGCAATTACGAATTCTTTATTGTCTTTGCTGACGAATACCGTGCCATAAGGGGCAATATTTGGGTGATCGCTTCCTAACCTTTGAGGAATATGATTTGCAACCAAATAATTAGTCGCCTGATTAACAAGAGAAGCAACTCCGCTTTGAAATAAGGATGCCTCTACAAAACTTCCTTCCCCTGTAATATTTTTTTTTAAAAGAGCTATTAAGATGCCTTCTTTTAATTGATGAGCTGCCAAAACGTCCATTAAAGCAACTGGCATTTTAGTTGGCGGATTATCTGGCTCGCCATTCATAAACATAAAGCCAGCTTCGGCTTGAATTATGGCGTCGTATCCGGCTCTATGATTATTTTGTCCATAGCCTGTAATGCAACCATAAATTATATCTTTTTTAACTGATTTTAATGTATTATAATCTACTTTTAATTTTTCCGCATCGCCTGGCTTATAACTTGCAAGAATAATATCGCTTATTTTAACTAATTCGTAAACTATTTCCAAACCTTCTTTTTTTGAAATATCAATTGCGATGCTTTTTTTGCCCCAATTTATGCTTGTATAATATGCAGTTATATCAGTTTGGGGATCTTCCGCTCCCAATTTCCAATGACGCGTAACATCGCCATTGCTGATAATATTTTCTACTTTTATAACGTTTGCTCCTAATTCGGAAAAGAACATTCCAACGCTTGGACCGGCTAATACGCTTGCTAATTCTAAGACTGTAATATCTTTAAATGGCAAATCGTTTTTCATTTTTTATAATACCCCGTTAATAGATTATTGCTTCGCTTGTTTATATTTATATGTAGAATATAAATTGCCAATCGTAATAAAAATTAATGCGCTAATTATTGCTGCGTATGTCTTGTCAAAATCGAAAATATTATATTTTTGCAAGATGACAAATACTAAAGTTACAATGGAACCGCCGATAAAAGCTAATTTAACTGAATTAGCCGAAATCCAATTCTTTTTATATAGTCCAAAAATTAATACAATTGCTCCAATTGATCTAATCGCATAAGAAATGTATGCGGTATCTAAAATTTCTCCTTTCATTATGATTGCTAATGGAATTGTGATAAAATTGACAAGTATTACTAATTGTTTTGCAGTTTCAGTTACTTTTTTATCGTCGGCGTTTTTATTGATAAAAGCATGATAAATATCTTTTGCGGCTATTGTAACGACTGCAAAATTAACTGGAGCTACTGTTGATAGAATTGCTGCTAAAATGCCAGATAAAGCTATGCCGCCTAAAATTGGATTTATAAAATTTTCATTTGTTAATAATGTTGGCAAAATCATTTTAGCGTTTTTTATTGAATCGGGATCAAAAAACAATCCTGTTTTAGCAAATAAAGCTAATAATCCGACAATTATTCCAAATGGGGCTACAATAAAACCTGAAAGAACTGCCGCTTTTTTGGCTGTTGGAGCGTCTTTAGCGGCAAATATAGGTTGAATGCTTGCCTGTCCAGCCATGCCGCCTAAGACGCCGCCCAATAACAACGAAAAAGCTTCGGAAAAATTAAAGCTAAATGGATTATACCAATCAGTCGGCGAGTCTTTAGCTATCAACAATTCTCCTAAAGATAAGCCTCCAGATAATTTAACTATATCTATAAAACCAACCACTAAAGCTACGCCGAGTCCTAGAAACATTGCTGTAAGATGAATAATTCCAGTTATCGCTAGAGCATGCATACCCCCGATATACATATAGATCGTTATAATTGCGGATGAAATAATTACTGCCCACGTCCAATTAATATTAAATAAAGGGGCTACGACGCTTGCGCAAGTTTGAAGTTGTACAAAAGCTAAAGTTATGTATGCTATTAAAAAAGCATAGGCGCTATATTGTTGACATTTGCTCCCAAAAATTGAACGAAACATTTCGCTTACCGTAAAAACTCCTCTTTCTCTGTAATGTCTTGCTACAGTAAAACCAATTATTATCATTCCAGCGGCTGTAGCTATGTTATAGAGTATTGGTTGTAATGTTCCTGTTTTGAAAGCTTTTTCGCTTACTCCAATCGTGCTCATTCCGCCTAACCATTCGGCAGCTACGACAATTGCGCAAGTTATGACGCCTAAATTTCTTCCTGCTATTAAAAAACTTGCGGCAGATTTTGACGCGGCTTTTTTTGTTACAAGCGATATTAATGTTACAAAAGCAAAGTATGCTACAATAACGATTAAATATACGTTCATTTTTTAACTCTATTTTTTTGCCTAATGCTCCGTCAATATGTATTAAACTTTAATTTGAAAAAATAATTTTTTATTATTTGATATACAAATAATTTTTTTTATGTTTTTCAAAAAAATAAAGCCTCGAAAATTTGAATATATTCCGAGATTTTACGATCCTTCAAAAGACAAGGATCGACTAAAACAAAATCGGATAAATTTTGGCAAGAGAAATTCAAAAAAAAGGAGCAGTTTGATTTGGCTTATTTTGCTGATTATTGTTTTATACTTTTATATAAGATTAGATTCATTATCCAAAAAAAAATATACTACATCTAAAAAAGACACTATCGATCAAGAGCTTATTGATAGCGTAAAAAAATATATTCCAAAAAATTCGATTTTAATTATTGAGTAGCTCTTAAACTAATAAAAAATTTCATTTATAACGCTGAGAAAAATTTTATTTTTCAATTCGAACGGCAAATTTTGAGGATTTTTATTAAAAAAATAGTGGATTTAATGTACTAATAAATTTTAATCAAACTTAATTTCTAAGCGTTTTTCGACCAATAAATGCGATATTGAAAAAGTTATATCGTTACATAAAATCACAAGGTCTTTAAGACTTCTTCTATAATTTTTTCGACTGTAATACCATCTGCCGCGGCGCTAAAGTTTAGAATTATTCTATGTCTTAGAGTTGGAAGCGCGAAATATGCGACGTCGTCTTCTGTTGGCATATACCTGCCTTCTAATGCGGCTTTAGTTTTTGCCGCTAATATTAAAAATTGCGAAGCTCGCGGACCCGCTCCCCAATTAACATAATCGTTAACAATAGACAAATTAGAAAAATTTGGTCGAGTTTGGCGAGATAGGTTTACGGCAAATTTTATAGTTTCATCGGATGCGGGTATTTTTTTTACAATATCTTGAAATTCTATAATATCGTTTTGTCCGACAATTTTTTCAATTTTAGGAGAATAAAGGCTGGTGGTAAGTTTTACAATATTTGTCTCTTCTTCAAGCGAAGGATAATTTATCCATAAATTAAACATAAATCTATCTAATTGAGCTTCTGGAAGAGGATATGTTCCTTCTTGTTCTATTGGATTTTGAGTAGCCATTACAAAAAAAGGATCCGGCAAATTGTAAGCGACTCCTCCAATTGTAGTTCTTCTTTCTTGCATAGCTTCCAATAAAGCCGACTGTGTTTTTGGCGGAGTGCGATTTATCTCGTCAGCTAAAATGATGTTTGCAAAAACAGGACCTTTTATAAATCTAAAATTTCTTTTTTTTGTCAACTGATCTTCTTCTAAAATTTCAGAGCCTGTTATATCGCTTGGCATTAAATCGGGCGTAAATTGAATTCTATTAAAAGATAAATCTAAAGCTTCGGCTATTGTTTTAATCAATAGAGTTTTAGCGAGACCAGGGGCTCCAATTAACAAACAATGTCCCCGAGAAAACAACGCGGTTAAAATATGATTGACAACTTGTTCTTGTCCTACAATGACTTTTGAAATTTCTTTTTTTAAATTATTATATGTTTGATTTAATTTTTCAACTGTTTTGATGTCGTCTGATTTTAATTTCTCGCTCAAAATTTCCTCTTTTTATTAAAGATTAATTTTTAAATAAATTTTTGATTTTAATTCAGTCAGCCATTTTTCGAAAGCCTTTTGCTTTTTATGAATTAAAGCTAAATTTTTAATTTCTTCGTAATCATTTTCTAATGTAGGTTTTCGCTGTGGAAGTTTATTTATTATTTTAATTATTTGATAAGCGTAATCTCCATTTGGCAAATCTATCCTTATAGGATAAGAAATATCGCTCTGCTTGAGCTTAGATATATTTTCTAATATTTTTTCTTCTATTTGATTTTCTTCAAGGTTTCCTATAAAACCGCCAAACTTCGCGCTCTCTTTATCATCGCTATATTTTTTCGCATAGTATTCAAAATCATTTGCTCCCTCTATTATGCTATCTCTTATATCGCTTAGAAATTCGATAGCTTGTAATTCTGTTTCTTCGTCGACTTTAATTCTTACTAAAATATGTCGCGCATTAATTGATTCTCCTTTTTTATCTAAAAGCTGGATTATGTGATAGCCTACAGGAGTTTCGACAATTCCAGAATATTCTCCAATATTTAATCTAAATGCTGCGGCTTCAAACTCTGGATAAAAAATTCCTTTTTTTGCCCAGCCTAAATTCCCGCCTTCTTTTGCTGTTCCTGGATCTTCCGAATATTTTTTGGCCATTTCTTCAAAGTCGGCTCCATTTTTAAGTGAATCTAAAATTTTTTCGGCAAATTCTCTATATTTATTTTTTATTCTTTCGGATTTTTTGGGATTAACTAAGATTCTCGATAAAGTATATTTAGGGGGCAACAAACCAACGCTGTCTTTATAAACTTCATAAAATTCTTCGACTTCCCTTCTCGATATTTCTATTGAAGCGAAATTTTTTTCTTGGGCTTTTTGAGCTAAAAGATTTTTTCTGACTTCTTCTTTTAGTTCTCTTTTTATTCTTTCTAAACTCATTCCATAGGCTTTTTCAACTGCTTCTTTGCTTCCGTATTGTCTAATAAAATATTGTATTTGATACTCTAATTGTTTGTTAACCTCGTCGTCTGAAACATTTATAGAATCTACAATAGCCTGAGCGATTAGAAGTTTTTCTTGAATCAAAATGTCCAAAACTTTTTTTTGCAAAGCGGGAGTTACTGGAATTTGCCTTTGAAATGCGAGCAAAGTTGTTTGAAAATTCAGTTCGCTCAAAGTTATAATTTCATTGTCTACTACTGCTATTATTTTGTCTAATATTTCTTGACTAAATATTTTATAATTTAGCGTTAATATTAAAAAAAGACAATAAATTTTTGCTAATGAATTCATATTTAATTCGCTTCGATTTTATAATTTTTATAAATATTTGTTAAAAATTCTCTTATATAGTTGTTTGCTTTTAAAATTTTATATCTTTCTTTTGCAATTTCTTTTGCTACATTATAACTTAACGTATCCCCCTTAGAATATTTTGCAATCAATTGAACGATTGCGTATTTATTTTCAATATTCAAAGCTATGCTTGTTTCTCCCAGATTTAGCAATTTTAGAGCCAATAAAATTTTAGTGGGATATATCTCAAATTCTTTACTAAATAAATCAGTTTTATTTTCAACTAAATTTATCTCTTTTCTTTGAATTAAAGAAACGGCGTTCGACCAATCGTTTTCAAACAATAGATTTCTAAAAAAAACGGCGTCTTCTTTATTTTCAAACAAAGCATAATTATAAATATAAGCGTCAAAACTTAAAATAAAATCTTCTTTATATTTTTCATAAAAATTTTTTACTTCGTATTCGGGAGTTTCAAAATTGATTTCGCTTAATATTTTTTGAAATAATAAAGCTCGAGCGATTGAATACTTGGAATTTTCAATCGCCCTTAAATATTCTTTAGAATTTAAAATTTTTCTTTTTTCGCATTCTTTAAGAATTATTTGATTTTCTATCCATTCTTTTATAAAAATTTTATATTCGCTTGAGCTTTGATCTATAGTATCTAAAAATATTTTAGCGTATTCTTCAGTTAAAAATACGTCTTCGACGCGAGCTAAATTATTGCTAAAAGGCGTTTGTAATTTAGTCTGGTTTTTGCAAGAGTTAAATAAAAGAGTTATTACAAATAAAAAAAAGAATGCTATTTTATTTTCTAAAATTTTTCTTAAATTCATTTTCCAATTTATCGTAAAACAAAACGGGAGAAAAAATTTTCGTCAAATAATTATTATAGCTTTCTTCTAACTTTTTGGTCGTCTCTTCTTGATACGCTGCAATTACTTCAGGCTTAGCTTCTTCGAAAGTTTTTAATCTTGCGGGATCATATTTAATCAATTTAACTATAGACCAACCTCCAACGTGTTTAAATGGCTCTGAAAATTCCCCTTCTTTTAATTTAGCCGCCGCTTCGGACAATGGATTTTTATCTATATCGACAAATCCATGATCTCCGGCTTTAGCTTGAAATCCGCTTCTTTCGGTATATTTAACAGCTAAACTGTCAAAATTTTCTCCTTTTTTAATCAAATTATAATAACGATAAATTAATGAATCGCTCTTGCTTAAAATTTCGGAAAATCTTACGCGATCTTTTTCCCATTTAAATTTATCTTTATTTTTTTCATAATACTCGTATAACGCTACGCTGTCAGGTTTTACTTTCCCCCAAATTTCTTCTTCCTGTATTTTAAATACTAAAATTCCGTTTTTATATTCTTCCATCAAATAAGCAAATTCAGCGTCAATTTTTTCTAAATTTTCAGCTTCTTTTAATATCAAATCTCTTTCGCTTATTTTTTTAAAGGCGTTTTTTAAATTATTTTGATTTAATAATTTATTAGAAAACTCGTTCGAAACTTCGACTTTTTTTAAGAAATCTTCTACAGTTATCTTATTTTTTGCGAAAGAATATAATTCTTTTGAATAAAATTCTTCGGCGGCTTTTAATTCTAAAGTTTTTGTAGAAGTCAAAGTATCTAAAATAGTCGCCAGAGTATCTAATAAATTATTGTTAGATTTAAAATCATATTTTTTAATTAATTGAGAGATAAAATCTGAATAATCTTTGTCATATCGAGTTCTCTTATAAATCGTTTTTAAATTTTCGTAATCTTCTTCAAAAGAAGGAAGCGGTTTTTTATCCAAACATTTAATTATGTGATATCCATATGGCGTTACTACAAGATCGCTAATTTCATTAACATTCAAAGTAAAGGCAACCGAGTCAAAAATTGGAACCATAGTTCTTCTTTCAAAATAACCTAAATCTCCTCCATAATTTGAACTTCCTGGATCGTTGGAATATTTTTTTGCTAATTCGGCAAAATCAGCTCCATTTTTTATCGAATCTAAAAGAGCTAGAGCAAGCTTCTTAGCGTCAGTTATGCTATCTTTTGGCAGTTGATCCGCATATGGCTCTTGAATTAATATATGAGCGGCTCTAATCAATGGTATCCTAGGTATCTTTTCTGTAGTTTTAATTATATGAAAACCATATCTTGTTCTAACTACCTTATCGTGTATTTCTCCAATTTTAGTGTTATAAGCGGCTTCTTCAAAAATTGGATCTACGACGCCGGCAGTAAAATAATAAATATCCCCGCCTTTATTTTTAGAATATACATCGACGGAATTTACAGCTGCTAATTTTGAAAAACTTTCCCCAGCTTTTGCCATTTGTAAAATTTTTTCCGCTCTTTCGCGCGTTTTTTCTTCTCCAGCTGTATCAGGTTTTAACATTATATGACTTGCTCTAATTTCATATTTTCTTTGTTCGAATAATTTTTCGATGCCGGGTTTTACCAATTTACGATCAAGCAAATAAGTTTCAGCTACTTGATCTCTATAATCTAAAAATTCCTTAATTACATTTGGATCTTTATCGAAATTTTTTTGTCGAGCGTCTTCCAATTTTAGCTTATAATTGACGTATAAGTTGAAAAAGTTTTTGAAATTATTTAACGAATCTTGAAAATTGTTCGATTGCGATGAAGAATTTTTTTTGTATGCTTTGTAAACTTCAGAAAAAGTGATTTTGCCTCCTTTATACTCAGAAACTACCACATCGGAGCTTGAGCAGCCAGAAAAAAAATAAAAAGACAATAATGATATTGGAAATATTAGAAATCTTATTAATCGATTAAATTTCATAGCAGAGGCTCTCCCTATTTATTTTATTTTCAAAATACTAATTTAATAAATAAGTTTGAAAAAAAATAATAAATTCGTTTATATTGTATTGTTTAATTATAAAAAAGTTTCTCGTATGAAAAAAATATTAATAACAAACGACGATGGAATTTATTCAAGAGGCATAAAGCTTTTAGCTAAAACATTAAAACAAATAGGAAAAGTAACAGTAGCCGCTCCGCTTACTGAACAAAGCGCCGTGGGTCATTCCATAACTATGAAATATCCTTTGCGAATTTCCGAAGTTTATGAAAACGGAGAATTCTTTGGTTACGCGATAGACGGCACTCCGGCTGACTGCGTAAAAATGGGAATAAGAAACATTATGAAAGAAAAGCCGGATCTTGTAGTCTCTGGGATTAATCATGGCTCAAATGTCGCTATTAACATTATATACTCCGGAACAGTGTCAGCGGCAAGAGAAGCCGCAATAATGGACGCCCAAGCGATCGCTATTTCTCTTGCTAATCATAAGCCGGTTCATTTAGAAACCGCCGCCAAAGCAGCTCTTATCGTTTCAAAATTCGTTCTTGAAAATCCTTTGCCAAATGGAGTTATTCTAAATGTTAACGTTCCAGATATAGCAATAGAACATGTCAAAGGTTTTTTATTTACCAAACAAGGACTTTCCAAGTGGGACGATTATTACGAAGAAAGAATGGATCCATATGGCAATAATTACTATTGGCTTAAAGGCGAAATGCTGAATTTAGACGATAAAATAAACGCCGATATTATAGCAGTCAAAAATAATTTCATTTCGATTACTCCAATTCATTTTGATTTAACCGAGTACAGTTTGCTAGAAAAATTGCAAGATAAAAAATTAGATTTTAATTAATTATGTCTGAATTTGATAATTTGAAAATTTCTTTATCGTTTGATGACAATTATCTTTTATTCTTCTTTCTTTTAATTATTGCCGTTTACATTATTTATATTTCTTTTAAATTTACTGTTCCTCCTTTATCTTCTAAAAAGAAAATGATTCTGATTGTCCTTAGAATTTTAACTTTGATTTCCCTTTTATTTGCCGCGCTAAACCCGAAAATTATCATATCGAAATCTTTTCTAAGCAGTCCTAAAATTTTATTTTTTATCGACAATTCAAAATCGATTAAATTGAAAAACTTTGATTATAATAAAGATATCATTGAAAGTCTTTTTAATATTGCGAATAATTCCAATTATAAAAGCAATTTTGAATTTTATGTTTTTTCAGATTCCGTTAAAAAATTTAATAGCGATTACGTCGATCTTCAATTCGACGGCGTTTTTACAAATATGCATAATATTTTTTCTTTTGCTCATAATTATCATGATGAAATAGGAGCTATTCTAATTGCAAGCGATGGAATTGTAAATCAAGGTTTAGATCCGATTATATCGGCTAAAAAATTTGAAAAACCAATCTTAACTTTGCAACTTGGCGATCCAGTCGAAAAGCCCGACGTTTTAATTCAAAAAATTGTCAAACCTGATAATTTCAACGTCAACGATACAATTCAATTCTTTTTAACGATAAAAAATACAAAGTTAGCTGGCAAAACAGCTTCTATAAACTTTTTTGTCGATAATAAAATAATAGAAAAGCAAGATATAATTCTTTCATCGTCAAATTTAGATTTGATTACATTTAAATATTCTTTCACCACTCGGGGAGAAAAAAAAATTTCTTTTTCAATTGTTCCTTTGAAAGAAGAAGAAAATCATTCCAACAACGTTCAAACTTTTTTTGTTAAAGTTGAAGATAAGAAAAAAAAAATTATTTTACTTTCTTCGAGTTTATCCGCTGATTATAAATTTATCAAACAAGCGTTGAAGAAAAATAAAAACTTCAACATTATAGATATTGCTCAAATATCAGCCAATGAATTTTTATATCAAGACAAAAATTTAAAGTTTATAGATTCGGCCAATGTTTTTTTTATGATAAATTTTCCGACAAAAAATACGCCTCAAAATATAGTACTTAAAGTTTTCGACAAAATATTAAATCAAAAAATTCCATTTTTTATTTTATTGTCTGAATTGAATGATTTCAATAAGCTTAAAACAATAGATAAAGCTTTGCCGTTTGATATATCGTCTTCTAAATATTTTGCAAACTCTCAACTTGCTCAACCGTATATAGTTAAAGACTTTGATCCATTTTTAATCGGTTCTTTCGCAACCAAAAACGATTGGAACTCATTGCCTCCCGTTTATGCGACTATATTAGATCTAAAATTAAAAAATTCTGCTGAAATTCATTCTTATCTTAAAATAAAAGAACAAGTTATAGAATATCCTTTGATTATTTCTTCAACTAATTTAGATTCAAAACAATTTGCTATAAATGCGGTTGAAATTTGGCGATGGAAACTATTTTATGGAAGCGAAATTAATAACGAATTATTTGACAATTTTATTCTCTCAATTGCAGAGTGGCTTTTAACAACCGAAGACGATATGCTTTTTGCAATAGATTTAAATAAAAAAATTTTAAATCTTGGCGAAATGCTTCACATAACCGCAAAAGCAAAAGACGAATTTGGCAAGCCGGCTCAGAATGCTCAAATAAATATTTCTATAAAAAATAATAATTATACGGACGAATTTCAATTAAAAGAATTAACGGCGGGTATATACGAAGGATTTTATTATCCTCGTCAAATTGGTGATTATCTTTTTGAAGCAAAATATTCTTTAAATAATAAAACTTTAAGCGGTTATAAAACAAAATTTTATATTGACGAAGCTGAAATAGAAAAAAATAATCTTGTAGCTGATACGGTTTTAATGAAAAAACTTTCAAATAAAAATGGCATTTATTCTCAGACTAAAGAAGATCTTTATAAAGCAATATCTTTTATAGAAAATATAGTCAAAAACAAAAGAATTGAAAAAAGAACAAAATCTGAATTTGTTTATTGGAACAGTTTTTACATTTTATTTTTGCCTATTTTTTTATTAACAATCGAGTGGTTTTTAAGAAAAAAGAATGGAATGTTATGAAAATTGCTCTGCTAAAAGAAATTCGCCTGATAGCCGACTATATTTTGCCGCGTTTATGCGTTGGATGTTCTATAAAATTGAAGTTAAACGAAGAAATCTTTTGTTCATTTTGCGAAAATAAATTATTGGAAACGGAAGAAGAAGATTTGCATAAATTTTTTTTAAGAAACTTTTTAAAGTATAATTGCATCGACTATTTTATTTCAGCTTTCGATTTCGAAAAAGACAATCCAATTCAAAAAGGGTTGCATAGTTTAAAGTACGAAGGCAAGTTTAAAATCGGCGAATATTTTGGAAAAAAAATTGCGACGCGATTTAAAAACGATATAGAAAATTATAACATTAATTGTATAATACCAGTTCCTCTTCATCCAGCCAAAAAAGCCGAAAGAGGCTATAACCAATCTTACTACATTGCAAAAGGTATTTCTGATAATTTAGTTTTGCCAATTTATGTTAATGTTTTAAAAAGAAAACAACATACCTCGACGCAAACTTTTTTATCGGCTAATCAAAGAAAGGAAAATATAAAAGGAGCCTTTGCTGTCTCAAAAAAAGAGATTATTGCAAATCGCAATATTCTTTTAGTCGACGATGTTTGTACCACAGGCAGCACGCTAATAGAATGTTCGCAAATTTTAAAGCAAAACGGAGCAGCTAAAATTGTAGTCGCTTCGGTTGCAATAGCAATTTAAAATCATCACATTTTTTCGGGCGCTGATACGCCTAAAATGCCTAATCCATTTTCTATAGTATGCTTTACTGCCAAACATAAAGCTGCTCTTGCTTCGGCTAACTTTTTCTCGCTGCCTAGGATTCTTCTAAACGTATAAAATTTATGAAACGACGAACATAAATCCTCTAAATATGCCGTAATTCGATGCGTTTCAAAACTTTCGGCTGCGGATAAAACTTCGTCTTCAAATTTCAAAATTTTTTTAATTAAATCTTGTTCTTCTTCTGTAATTAACAAAGATAAGTTATCAACGCTTGGTTGAATATTTTCTTTTTCAATAGCTCTTAAGATTGAGCAAATTCTTGCATGCGCGTATTGAACATAAAAAACCGGATTTTCTTCAGATTGTTTTTTTGCCAAATTTAAATCAAAATTTAAATGGCTTGTAATGCTTCTCATATTAAAGAAATACCTTACTACATCGGCGCCAACTTCGTCAATTAATTCGTCTAATGTAATATAGTTAGCCCTTCTAGTCGACATTTTAACAATCTCGCCGTCTCTAAAAATAGTTACAAACTGGTGAATCAACACTTTTATCTTTGAGATATCATATCCGAGTCCTTTTAATGCGGCTAATACGTCCGGATAAGTGGCGTTGTGATCGGAGCCGAAAACATCTACAATTAAATCATAATTTCTTTTTATTTTGTCTATATGATAAGCCATATCTGGCAATCTATAAGTAGGCTCTCCAGTAGATTTTACAATTACTTTATCTTGCTCGTTGCCCAGTTCTGAAAGCTTAAGCCATATTGCCGCATCTTTTTCATAAGACATATTTTTTTGAGCAAATATTTCAAGCAATTCTTTTATTTTGCCGTTTTCATATAAAGAATTTTCATTAAAATAAAAATCAAATTTAATTCCCAGTCTATTTAATGTTTTATCGATATCTTTAAATATTTCTCTTTCGGCAATTTCTTTAAAAATTCCTTCGGCTGGCTCGTCAATCAAAGTGTCGTTATATTCTAATTTCAACTTCTGAGCGATTTCTTTTATATATTCGCCTTGATAGTAGTCTTCTGGAAAGTCAATATTTTGCCCTAATTCTTGCAAATATCTAATTCTTACAGAGTCTCCTAAAGTTCTCATTTGTCGACCAGCGTTATTAAAATAATATTCTCGATAAACTTTATAACCAACCATCGACAATAAATTTGCCACCGTGTCTCCATAAACGGCGTTCCTTCCATGTCCAACTGTAAGCGGTCCCGTTGGATTTGCAGATACAAATTCCACTAACGCAGTTTTGCCGTAATATTTATCAAGTTTTCCAAAATTTTCTGATTTCATCAAAACTGGCAGCAAAGACTTGCCGATAAATTCTTTTTTAAAGAAAAAGTTAATAAAACCCGGCTTAGCTATTTCAATTTTTTCAAATACTTCTGAAATATTATTTTTCTCTATTTCAGTTTTGATTTCATTTGCGATATCAAGAGGATTTTTTTTGATTGTTTTTGCTATTTTCATAGCTCCAGCAAACGAAATATCTCCATGTTCTTTAATATTAGGCTCGGAAAAAACCAGCTCTGATTCTTTTAAATACTCAAGTTTTAAACTTATATCGTTAAATAATTTATATAAATATTCTTTCACGATACCACTCCTTTTTCTCTATGCTAAATTTTCATAATTTAATTTTATTGAAGTTTCCAATGGATCTTTTAAGTTTTCAATTATTGCGTCGCCCCAAAGTTTTTCGAGTCCATAATATAATCTCGTTTCAGGCATAAATATATGAATAATAATTTCATATAAGTCAATAAGTATCCAATTTGCATATTCGTAACCTTCAATAGATAAATAAGAAACGCCGATTTTTTTTAATTTTTCATACAATTCATCCGCTACAGCTCTTGCTTGAGCGTCAGACTCGACCGAGCAAATAATAAAATAATCGCAAAAATTAGACTTGCATCTTAAATCCATTAAAACAACATCTTTGCCCTTTTTTGAAAATATTATATTAGTCGCATAATCGATTAATTGTTTAATTTCCACTTTTTACTCCTTATTTAAATGGATTCAGATGCTCGTAATCTAAACCAAGAATTACTGTTACGTCGATTACAAGTTCTGGATTTAACTGTTCTACAATATTTGAATTGTTAATTCCCAATATTTTTCCAATAAGCTTAGCGTTAGCTTTATTGCCGCTTCTATCGATAATTATTGTTTTATCGATAAGACCTTTGTCATAATTTCCTATTTTAACGACATCTATGTTCTTATCTCTTAAATAATCAGAAGCTCTGCTGGCAATTCCGCTAACTCCGCTTGCGTTTAATATCTCAACTTGAATAATTCTCGACGGTTTTTGAAGATCGTCTTTTACAATTTCGTTATTTGTAATTTTTTGAAAAATTGAATAACCTGCCGCAATAAAAACTACAAATAATAAAAAAATAGCAATATTATAAAATAGATTAGATAACGATGTCTTTAAATTGTTTTTTGAAACTTTATTTTTTTGCGAACCTTTAGCTTCCGAATTCACTTTTTAACTTAAAATCTTTTGTCTTATATCAGAGATTTAGGGATTATTTCTGTCGTAAAAAAAACTTCTGTCGTAAAAATAATTATCGTATAAAATAAAAGGCTTATTGTTGAATTGAATTTGTAGGTTTGATTTCTCGCTAATTTTATAATTAAGCTGAGCTCTTGTTAAATAAATTCCGTTTATGTAATTTTGAAAATTTCTTCCTAAAGTCGAGTATGGCATATTTACTATGCTGGCGTCCATTTCAAAAGACAAATTATCGCTTAAATTAAAAGATATAGTATTAGTATAAGCTTGTATAGCAAACGAGTTTTTGCCTAAAGAAGAATACGTCAAAGAGTAACTGTGTCTCATATTAAAGGAACTTAAAAATGAAGATTGTCCATTGCTAATGCCAAATCCCCATGGCAATTTATTGTCATAAGAATTTTTATATTGGCTAAAGATTAAATTCGTAAAGAAAAATATCCAAATTAGAAGCAATTTTTTCATATTGCGCTCCTAAAATTAATTACAAAATATTTTATTCCTATAAAAAAATATAGTTCCATAAATTAAAGAACAGATTTAATTTTATTTTCAGAATCCACAAGAACTACAATTGGATGGTAATTTTTTAAATCCTCGTCAGAATAAAAAGCGTAAGCGATAATAATTACTTCGTCTCCAACTTGAGCTAAGCGAGCCGCTGGACCATTCAAACATATTATTCCAGTTCCTTTCTCTCCCTCGATTGTATAAGTTTCAAATCTTTCGCCATTATTAAGATTTACAACCTGAACTTTTTCTCCCGGCAAAATATTAGCCGCTTCCAACAAATTTTTATCTATTGTTATGCTTCCTTCATAATAAAGTTCGGCTTGCGTAACTTTAGCCCGATGAATCTTCGATTTAAACATTTCTCTTATCATAAAAAAAATATATTTATTATAACAAAAATGCTTAAAAAATGAATTATAATCAAATAAAATTTAGGAAGATAAATTTAGAAGCTGAATTAGTTCTGGCGGATAGTTTAATTTTTCAATTAAATAATCTGTTTTTATTTTTAATTCTTTCATCATCAATTCGAAATATTCTTTATATTTTTCTTCTTTTTCCTCAATAAATTTTTGTTTTTTTTCTTGATGTTGTTTTATTCTAACGTCGTAATATTCGTTAATTTCGTTTTTGTTTATGTTGTAAATTTTATCGAGTTCCTTTAAATCTTTGTCAAGTTTTGTTTTTATTAAATTTAATGATCCGATTAATTTTTGTTTTTCGTTAGATCTTTCAATTGACGCATATCCAGCTACTAAGGCGGATATCAAAAGAGAAATAATCAAAGTTAAAAATCCCCATTTAAATCCCGTAAAAATGGAAGCAAGCATCATTTCAAAGAAATTGCCGCCAATTTGAATGGTATATCCATAACATCCGCTAAATCCTCCAAAAATAAAAACTAATATTGATAAAAGACCGCCGTATACCATCGAATTTTGAAAAGCTAATTTTGCGTTATATTGCGGCAATAAGTCGATTGTTTGGATTTTATTTTCAAGTTCTATGATTTGCTTTTCAGCCGTATTTTTAATTTGTTCTTTCTTCTCTTCGTAATTATCGTTTAATATTTTTAATTCTTTATTTCTTTCAAATTCATATTTTTGAATTTGTTCTTCATGATCTTTAATCCATGTGTCATAAATTGCGACTTTTGGCTCGATATCTTTAATAAGTTTATTTTTAATTGAACCTATTAGTTGATAAGCGATGTTAATCAATTTTTTATAAATAATTTCGCCGCTAAAAAATAAAAAAACGCTTTTGCTGGTTTTATTTTCTAATATAAACTTGTTTACTAATTCTAAAGACGCGATAATTTCTTTAGTGTGATATTGAATGAATTCTTCTGAATTTAATATATCATAAATATCATTTAATGATCCAACAGGATAAGATTTTTCAGAAATTTTTTTTTCGATTATATTTTCAAAACCGCTTATATAATTTGAGAACTCTCCTTCTCGATAAAAATGATAAATCGCCGCATTTTGCAAAAGATAAATGAAAATAGGAAAATTATTAGATTGTAGAGAAATTTCAAGTCTATTCAAATCATAGTTTAATATTTCTTCAAAAATTTCTAATATAACTAAATCATCGTTATGTAATTTGCTTTCGCAATACGCCAAATAATATTTTGCAGTTGGAGCGTTTATTTTAAGGTTTGAGTTTTCAAGAGTTATTTCCTTCGCTTTTTCGTAGTTTTCGGCTAAAATAAAAGAAGCGGCTCTTAATAATTTTATGTAATATAAAAGTTCAATTTTAACGCTTGATTCTAAATCGGAAGAATTAATTTCATTTTCAGCTCTTAAAAATTTTTCTTCGCTTTTTTGCAAGTCAATGATATTTCTTTCGAATCCAAAAATAATTCCTGAAATTATATTTTTTATTGCGTTAGATTCGGAAATTTCTTTGTCTATTAGTTTCAAAATTGATAAGGCAAAATATTTTTTTTCATTTTCATTTTTTTGAATAAACCATTTCTCGAAATATTCTTTCAATAGTTTAAAATTTTCTATTTGTTTTCCTTTTATTCTTCCAGTAAATTTTAGCCAATCTTCTATTTTTTTTATGTAAGGAAAATCAGATATTAATACAGCTGGCAGAACATCTATTTCAATTATTGGCTCGTAAAAATCGCCGAATTGCTTATTTTTCAAAAGTATGATAGAATTTTTTAATTCAGCTAAATTATTCGCGTCAAATTTAATGTATTCGCCAAAACGTTCTCTGGCGGCTATTTTTTGTTTTCGTTTTAAACTTTCCAGTTCAAATGAATCTAAGATTGGATTTTGTTTCTCGTTTTCCATTTTCCATCCTTGGCGAAAAAATCCTATAATTCAAAATTATAATCGAAAATAAATTAATTTAATTTATTATTTATTTAATTTTATGATTTTTTTTACTTATTTGCAATTTTAATATTCATTAATAACGGCAAAACCCATTATAAAGTTGAATATACATTCAAATAATTTAGATGATCTAATATCTTTTCGACTGTTTCTTCGATTGAAAACGGAATTATTCCATATGATAACAACTTTGATATGTTTAGCGAAACATCAGAAACCTTGAAAAGTTCTGGGTTGTCTCTGGAATAAGCCTTTTCTATTAACGTTTCTTTGCCTAACTTTTTTGCAAATATTTCTATCAGTCCATATCTTGATACTTTGGTTATTCCTCCTAGATTTATAATCTCATTAGATATATCTAAATTACATAATTGTAAAATAATCTTTGAGCTATCGTTTAGCCAGATTGGAGTTCTATATTGATCGACAAATAGTTTTATTTTTTCATTGAGCAAAATTTTACATAAACTTTCCTGAAAATGATTCTTTTTATCGCTAATTGAAATTCCGTACTGCAAAGCTAATCGCAAGATTAAATAATTGGAACTGTTTGCGATAATTTTTTCCTCTGCTTTATATTTTGTTTCAGCGTAGACGCTTGCCGGCTTGATGGGAAAATTTTCATCGCAATTTCCATTCAAAGAACCGTCGTAAACTAAATCTGTAGAAGCGTATACTAATTTACATTTTATTTTTTCGCAAAGCTTCGATATAAATTCGACAATTTCAACATTAATTTTATAAGCGCCTTCATATCCTAATCTCAAAGCTTCGTCTACTCTTGTAATTCCAGCTAAGTGTATAAAAATATTGGGTTTAAATGATAAGATGAAATCTTTTAAATTTTCTTTATCATTTAAATCTATACATGTAGTTTTAATGCTAACATATTTGCAATTATTTATATTTCTTACGAGTCCAATAGATTCAAATTCTTCTTTTTTGTTTAACTCCCTTGAAATATAAGCGCCTAACAATCCATTTGCTCCTGTTAATAAAATTTTTCTTTTTTTCATTATTTGCATTTATTTTTATAGATTAAAAAAAAATATAATGAAAAGTTTAATAGACGCAAAAAAAATTAAAAAAGCTATAACTTCGTCGGGTCAAATATTAGGCGCTCATATGTTTATTAGCGATGGTTTTGCAAGCGCCGTTAAAAAGGCTGAAGAATTTGGCTTTAACGCAATTCAAATTTTTAGCAAAAGCGCCGCTCAGTGGCAATCAAAAGAAATTGATGTTTCAGCTGCTATGCTATTTAAAGACGAGCTAAAAAAGTCGAACATTAAATTTACAATCGTTCATGCTTCATATCTTATTAATTTAGCTTCTTCAAACGAAACTGTTAGAACTAAGTCAATAAATTCTTTTAGAAATGAAATATTTCGTTGCTTAAGTCTTGGAATAGAATATATAAATCTTCATCCCGGCTCATACGGAAAATGCGACGAAAAAAGCGGAATAAAGCTAATTGCCAAAGGGATAAATTTTTTATTAAATGAATTTGAAAACGAAAAAATCTCTATTGTTATCGAAACAACTGCTGGTCAAGGAACTTCCATCGGATATAAATTTGAACATTTAAGAGATATCATCGCTTTAATAAATAAAGATGATAAAATTAAAGTTTGCATAGATACCGCTCATATTTACGCGGCTGGTTATGACATTTCCACGTCCGAAGAATATCATAAAACATTTGAAAAATTCGATAAATTAATTGGATTCGACAAATTAATTTGTTTTCATATTAATGATACTAAAAAGAAACTGGGAGAACGAATAGATAGACACGAAGATATTGGCAAAGGAAGAATAGGCAAAGAAGGTTTTAAATTATTGTTAAACGACGAAAGATTTAAATATATTCCCAAAATTTTAGAAACGCCAAAAAGCAAAAATCAAATAAAAGATCTTGAAAATATTTCTGTTTTATTAAGCTTAATTAAATAAATTTAATGTCGCTTAAAATTATATCAGATCGTCTTTTTGAAACGAGCTCATATTAGAGTAAGTTTGAGCTTCGTCTTCTCTGAAAATTTCTAGATTTTCAAAACGAGAAAATTCTTTATTAAATTTCAATTTAACTTCGCCTGTCGGTCCATTTCGATGTTTTGCCACAATAACTTCAGCAATTCCCTCCAAGGAACGTCCTTCTTTATCGACTAAAATTTTATAATATTCTGGTCTATGTAAAAAAATCACAATATCTGCGTCTTGTTCAATAGAGCCTGATTCTCTAAGGTGCGATAATAACGGTCGTTTATCTTGCAATTTTTCATTTTCGCGATTAAGCTGGGCTAAAGCAAAAACTGGAGCGTCAATTTCTTTCGCTAAAAACTTTAATGAACGCGATATAGCCGAGATTTCTCTTTCTCTGCTTTCCATTCTCATTGGACTTTGAATTAATGATAAATAATCAACTATTACCAAACCTATATTTTTTTCAGCTTTTAATCTTCTTGCTTTTGCTCTAATTTCAAGGATTGTTTGAGCTGGAGTATCGTCGATATAAATCGGAGCTTTTAATAATTTTCCAAGATTCTTTGTAATTTTTTGCGCGTCTTGAGCGCTCAATTTTCCAGATCTTAAATAATGAGAATTAACTCTCGCTTCGGCGCATATCATTCTAATTACTAATTGTAAAGTTGCCATTTCCAAACTAAAAAAAGCTACAGGTATATTATATTCGACTGCTACGTTGCGAGCAATAGATAATGCAAATGCAGTTTTCCCCATAGATGGGCGAGCGGCAACTACGATAAAATCCGAACTTTGAAAACCGCCTAACAGCGAATCTAATTCGTAATATCCGGTAAAAATTGCTTTTTCATTTTTTTCTCCGCCTAACATTTCTATATATTCCAGCGTTTCCTTGACAGCAGTATTTAAACTTTTATATGTTTGTTTATAATTTTTTTGAGCGATTTCAAATATCTTTTTTTCAGCGTCGTCCAAAACTTCAAAAGCGTCTTGTTGATCCGATTGAGCTTTTTTAATAATTTCGCTTGCCGTAGAGATGATATTTCTAAGTATAGCCTTTTCTGCGACTATTTGAGCGTAATGTTCAATTTGCGCCGCCGAAGCTACTTCCGAACAAATTTTTGCTATATATTCTAATCCTCCGCTTTCGACAAACTTTCCCATTTTTTTAAGTTCTTCTTGAATTGTTATTGCGTCGATGGGAGAATTAGCTTTATTTAAATTGATCATCGCTTGAAAAATAAACTGATGTTTAGGATAAAAAAAATAACCTGGCTCTAAATAAAACAACGCTTTTTCTAAAGAGTCATTATCTAAAAAAATTCCGCCTAAAATTGCTATTTCAGCTTCGTAAGAATTTGGAAGCGTTTTTATATTTTTTATTTCGATATGATTTAAACTTTCATCCATTTTTAATTTTTTTATTTTGTAAATATTCGTCGTATAGCGATCTAAATTTTTTAACGTCTTCCCAACAATCTTTTTTCCAACTGGGATTTCTCAATAAAGCAGCCGGATGAAAAGTAACCATAACATTAGCTCCATTAAATTCAAATACTTTTCCTCTATAAAACGATAATGTTTGTTTTTTATTCAGCAAAGAATTCGCGGCTATCAATCCTAAACAGAGTATAAATTTAGGCTTTATCAATTCGATTTGTTTCAACAAATATGGCAAACACTTATTAATTTCTTCCGGCAGCGGATTTCTATTATTCGGCGGACGGCATTTAACTATATTTGCAATAAATACTTCCTCTCTTTTCAGATTTATCGCAGCTAAAATTTTTGTTAACAATTCGCCAGCTTTGCCGACAAAAGGTTCCCCTCTTAAATCTTCTTCTGCTCCGGGAGCTTCGCCAATTAACATTATATCAGCTTTTGCGTTTCCTTTTCCAAAAACAAACTTATTTCTATTTAAACCTAAAGGACAATTTTGACATTGATGAATTTTAACGTACAAATCTTCTAAATTTTTTGAAAGATTAAATTCTTCTTTATTCGACTTTTTTGAATTTAACAATAAATCTTGTTCAACTTCGCTTTCTTTTTTTGTTATAAATTTTTCATAAGTTTCCTCTTTAGTTTGGCTATTATCATTTAATTTATTTTTATTATTTGAAATACTCGAAACATCGTCTTCTCGTTTATTTAAGCTAAAGGTATCTAAGATTTCAAACTTTTCGTATATTTCGTCGCCAAAAGTATCTTTTTGATATTCAAGCAAATTCTTTAAAAATATATAGTTCATATAAAATTATCTTTATGAAAATACATTCGAAATTAAAAAAAAAATTATTATTTTGAAATGCAATTTAGGTTATTAATTCAGTATTTTTCCTTAGGATTCAAAAAACTAATCGCTTCGTCTAAAATATAATTTGCCAATTCAAATTTGCTTAATAAAGGCAAAGTTTTAGATCTTCCGTCTTTGAAAAAAAATGAAGCTTTATTCGTGTCGACTTCAAAACCAGAATCGGGCTCTTTGGCAGAATTTAAGACAATCATATCTAATTTTTTTTCTTGCAATTTTTTTATTGCATTATCTTTTTCATTATCTGTTTCTAAAGCAAAGCCTATTATATGTTTGTTTTTAATATTTAATTCTTTTAGTATATCGGGATTTTTTTCTAATTCTAAATTAAAAGAATCTGTTTCTTTTTTTATTTTGAAATTTGAAAAATATTTCGGTCTAAAATCAGCGACTGCGGCTGACATTATCAATAGGTCATATTTTAAAATTTCCTGTTCAATTGCCATCTTCATTTGAAGAGCGCTTCTGACATTTATGGTTTCTATTTCTGGATAAATATATTCTTTAGTTGGTCCTGTTATTAAGCAAACTTTTGCTCCTCGTAAAAAAGCGGCTTTTGCAATTTCGCATCCCATTTTTCCGGAAGAACGATTGCCTATAAATCTCACCGGATCTATGTCTTCGTAAGTTGGTCCGCCAGTAACTAATATTCTTGCATTTTTTAAATCTTTCCTTTTGCCTAAAAAACACAATTCCACGGCGTCCAATATTTTTCTTATATCAGCCATTCTTCCAATTCCTTCTAATCCGCTTGCTAAATAGCCGCTTTCTCCTTCTACAATAAAACTTTTAAATTTTGTTTCCAACTTTTCTATATTTTCTCTATTGGCGGGATTCAGATACATATCAGAATCGGCGGCTGGAGCAAACAAGATGGGAACTCTTGCCGTGCTTGCTAAAGTTGTTAAAGCGTTATCGGCAAATCCATTTGCTATTTTTGCTATGCTATTAATTGTAGCTGGCGCAATAATCATCAAGTCGGCCCAATTAGCCAGCTCTATATGCCAAGTTTTTAATGAACATCCATATTTTTGACTTTCAGGAAATATTTCAACGATAACTTCGTTTCCTGATAAAGTAGAAAAAGTCAAAGGTTGAATAAATTGACAAGCCGAAGGAGTCATTACAACTCTAACTTCGGCCCCTTTAGATACCAATTCCCTCAACAAATAACAACTTTTATAAGCGGCAATACCTCCGCAGACTCCCAAAATTATTTTTTTATCGGCAAATCTCTTTTTCATAATTGTTGCAACGATATATTACTATAAACTTTTATAACGAAATTTTATATTGCCTTTCAAAAATTCTTCAAGAGACAACAAATGAGGTTTTTTTCTTTTTTCAAATTCCATAGCTATTCGAACCACCTCTGGATTATGAAAATCCTCGGAATCGTCGTCAATTCCCTTTTTTGAAATATTTTCTATTCTTGATTTAAATTCTAATTTTAATTCGTCATTAATATTTCTCGATCTTAAACCCATAACTCTAATCGCTTCATAAATATTGGAAGCATATTTTTCGATTTCTTTAAGTTCAATAGGACGAACTTTCATTGCTTTCCTCCATTATTTGTTTTATTATTTTTTTTAATTCTTTTTTTGCAATTTCAAGTTTATCGTTTATCAAAACAAAATCAAATTTATCTTTGTAAGAAATTTCTTCTTTTGCGCGAATTAATCTTTTTTTTATATCTTCGTCAGAATCGCTTTTTCTATTTTTCAATCTTTTTTCTAATTCTTCTAAACTTGGCGGAACGATGAATATAGTTTTGGCTGCTGGATATTTGTTTTTTACATTAAGAGCTCCTTTAACGTCTATATCCATCATTACGTTTTTGCCATTCTTTAAATTTTCAAAAACGAAAGATTTCAAGGTGCCATAGTAATAATCATAGATTTTTTCATATTCCAACAACTCGTCTTTTTCTATTAATTCTTCAAATTCATTTTGACTTAGAAAAAAATAATCAATTCCATTTTTTTCATTTTCTCTTGGCTTTCTTGTAGTGGCGCTAACTGAAAAAACAATTGAAGGAAAATCTTTTAATAACTCTTTAAGCAAAGTAGTTTTTCCAGTTCCAGAAGGAGCGCTAATAATAATCAATTTGCCTTCTTTTTTCATTCTATATTCTGAATTTGTTCGCGTATTTTTTCAATTTCTTCTTTAATGAAAACTACATTTTTTGAAATTTCAAAAGATATTGTTTTTGACGCGATTGTATTTATTTCTCGATTTAATTCTTGAGCGATAAAGTTTAATCTTTTGCCAGCTTCTTGTCCATTGTTCAAAGTTTCTATAAAAAAAACTGCATGACTTTGCAATCTAACCAATTCTTCTGTTATATCAATTTTATCTGACAATAAGGCTATCTCTAATTCCAATCTTTCAGGACTTATCTGAGCAATTTCTTCTGTTAATTTAAAAGTTCTTTCTTTTAATTTTTCGAAATATTCTTTTGCAAGGTTTGCGTTTAACGTTTGAATAACTTCAATTTTTTCCTTAATTGAATTAATTCTTTCTGATAAATCTGTTTTAAGTTTTTCTCCTTCTTTTTTTCTCATTTCATTTAAATCTAACAAAGCTGAAGCAATGCCATCTTTTATCGTTAAAAAATCTTCTTCGTTTATCTCTGAATTGTCAGTTATATAATAAGTTGAAAAATACAATAAATCTCTTAACTTTATTTTAGATTTATAATTTGCGACATTTTTCAACTCTTTTAATTTTTCAGACACATATTTTGCTTTTTCAAAATCAAAATCAAAATCAGTATTTGATGAAAATTCGGAATTTGTTTCCACTGACAAATATACTTTCCCTCTATGCAAATATTCTTTGCAAAGTTCCCTTATTTCAAATTCTTTGCTCAAAAGAAATTTAGGAGCTTTAATACTGACGTCTAAAAAACGGAAATTATAACTTTTTATTTCAATTAAAAATTCTCCCTTTGAAGTCTTTGCTTTGCTTTTTCCATATCCTGTCATACTTAACAACATAAAAAACCTTTTAGTAAATTTTATTTTTTAGTAATTGATTTTTTGTCATATTTGTCGCTTCCGAAAAATTTGTAAATCTTTTCAACTTCATCCAAACTCAAATATCTCCATTTGCCTAATGGCAATTCGTTTACATTTAAATTTGCAAAGCTTTCTCTATGCAATTCTTCTACGAAATAACCCAAAGCTTTAAACATATTTTTTACAAAATGATTTCTTCCCTCCGAAGCTATTATGATTGGATAATTTAATTTTTTGGAGCTTTTAAAGTAAATATCTTCAAACTTGCTTTTTCTTCCATCCAAAATTATCCCTTTTTTCAATCTCTCCTTATCTTCCTCCTGAAGAGGTCGATTCAATTTTGTTATATATACGCGAGGTATTTTATTCTTAGGACTCAATAAAAAATTTGCAAAGTCTCCATCGTTTGTTAAGATCAGGGCTCCAGTAGTATTAAAATCTAATCTTCCAACAGGATATACTCTTATGTTTGTTTTAATTAAATCTGTAATTTTTGGTCTATTTTTTTCATCTGATAAAGTACAAACAAAACCTTTTGGTTTATTCATCAAAATATAAACTTTCCTTTGAGGCTTAATTTTTTCGCCGTCGACTTTTACAATATCTTTTTCAGGATCAATATCTATAAAAAAATCTTTTTGAATTACTCCATTTACCTCGACTCTTCCTTCTTTAATATAATTATCCGCTTCTCTTCTCGAACAAACGCCGCATTCGGCTATAAATCTATTTAATCTAGTTTTTGACATAAAAAAATATTTTTATTTAAGCTTTAAGTTAATTGATTACCCATTTCAAAATTGTCAAGATTAATTTCATTTTGAGTTTTACTAGATTCCTCTATTTGCTCATTGTCATTATTTTCGGTTTCGATCAATTCTAAATCGCTTATTTTTTCCGCATAATTTCTTGATATTTCATTTTCGTATTCGTTATCGTCTTTTTCTTCTATCAATTCTTCAATTACATTCATTAAAATTTTTCTTTTTTGTTCTTGAAATTTTTCATCTTGCATAATTTCTTCTATTTCTCTTGGTTTAGGCAATTCGCTTAAATCGTTCAATCCGAAATATCTTAAAAATTCTTTTGTTGTCGAATATAACAATGGTCTTCCCACGCTTTCGCTTCTGCCGCTTATAGCTATCAAGTTTTTTTCAAGCAATGTATTAATGATATAATCGCAGTTAACTCCTCTAATTTGTTCTATTTCTGGTTTTGTAATAGGTTGTTTATAAGCGATAATTGCTAAAGTTTCAATAGCCGCTTGACTTAATCTTTTTTTGCTTTTTTCCGAAGATAGATAACCAATATATTTTGCATTTTCATATCTTGTGGCATAAACATAACCGCCAGCGGCCTTTAAAATAAAAAAACCATTATCGTTTTTCTTATAAGAATCATTTAATTCCAAAATAGCTTTTTCAATATCTGATGTTTCAATATCTTCTTTTTTGCCGTCGATTTCAATTATAACTTTTAAAATTTCTGCGGCTGATATCGGTTCGTCTGAAGCAAATATTAGCGATTCAATTACAGAATAATAAATTCTCTCCATTTTCTATAATGTATATTTCAAAATCGTTAAAATTTTCAGATTCTTTAAGCCCCAATTTACCCATTTTAACTAGCTCTAACAATGCTATAAAAGTCACTACAAATACTATCTTCTCTTTTATTTTTGGAACTATGTCTAAAAAATGAATTTTTTTTACGTTATAATCAAAAAAAGAAAGCAAGAAATTCATTTGATCGTCAATCGTTACGGGCGGTTTCTTAATTTCATGATATACTTCTTTTGGCGCGTTATCGATAGCTCTCTTAAATGCTTTCGCTATATCGTATATGCTAATATTTTTTAATAACTTAGATAATTCTTGAGGTTCTTCTTTAGGATCATAATCAAAATTTCCTCGATAAGACAATTTCAACATATTGGATTCTAAAAACGAAAATTCCTCCGCGACTTCTTTATATCTCATATATTCAAGCAAAGCCTTCACAAGATCCGCTCTTGGATCGATTTCCTCTCCCTTTTCGTCTACTTCTCTTGGCAATAACATTCTTACTTTAATTTGCATTAAAGTCGACGCCATTAAAATAAAGTCGCCGGCTATTTCTAAGTCTAACTGCTGAATATAATGTAAATACTCTATGAATTCTTTTGTAATTTTTTGAATAGGTATGTCGTAAATGTTTATTTCATCTCTTTTAATGAAAAAAAGCAAAAGATCTAACGGACCTTCAAAGGTTGTTAATTTTACTTTAATCAATTTATCCTAACCTCATTGCTTCTCTTACTTCTAACATAGTTTTCCGAGCGATTTCTCTTGCTTTATTTTCTCCTTCTAAAATTATTTCTCTAACTTCTGAAAGTTTGTTTTCATAATGTTTTCTTTTCTCAATTATTGGCTGTAAGAAAGATGAAATTGAATTTGAGCATTTTAACTTACACTCAACGCAACCTAAACTGCCTGTTCGACATCCAGATTCTATTTCATTTAAATTTTCATTATTAAATTTTTTATGATAACTAAAAATTACGCAAACTTCAGGTCTTCCAGGATCATTTTTTTTAATTTTTTGCGGATCGGTAACTGCTTTTCTCAATTTATTTTTTACAGTCTCTACGTCGTCTGATAGTAAAATTGTATTGTTTAACGATTTGCTCATCTTTGCGGAGCCGTCCAATCCTCCAAATCTGCTAAACTGAGTAAGCAAAGGCATTGGTTCTGGAAATATTGGACTATATTGATTATTAAATCTTCGAGCTATTTCCCGAGTTATTTCAACATGCGGCGCTTGATCTTCTCCTACGGGCACAACTTCTCCCTTATACAATAATATATCAGCAGCTTGCAATACTGGATAACCTAAATGACCGTAAGATATATTCTTTTCTTCAATATTTAACTGCTTTGCTTGTTCTTTTACAGAAGGATTTCTTTCCAATCGAGCTACTGTAATTAGCATTGAAAAAATTAAATGCAGTTCTGTGTGCTCTTTTATTTGCGATTGTCTAAAAAAAGGACTCTTTTCTGGATTTAAACCGCAAGCAAGCCAATCAATTGCCATTTCTATTGTATTTTTATAAGCTTCGCTTGTGTCTAAATTTGTGGTTAAAATATGATAATCGGCTATAAGAAAAAAACTTTCATATTCATTTTGCAATTGAATCCAATTTTCCAACGCTCCCACATAATGCCCCAAATGCAACTTGCCTGTCGGCCTCATTCCGCTTAATACTCGTTTTTTCATATCAATAAAAAATAATTTATTTTTAAAGTTAAAAGATAGCGATTTTTAAACAATAATTCCAATACATAGAGATATTTCTTTAATTATTAAATCAATTTAGTTTAAAAAAATATTTTTAATTTATCATTTTTATTTTAATTTGACAATTATAATATTTTTTATTATTTTTCATCTAATTCATTAAATTTTGTGGGGATATAGCTCAGTTGGGAGAGCGCTTGAATGGCATTCAAGAGGTCAGGGGTTCGACTCCCCTTATCTCCACAATATCTCTAATAACTTTCCTCAGTATAAAATTTATAAAAAAATCAAATTTTTCATTCTCTTATTAAAATTGTAAATTTTATAATAATTAAATATATAGCGTTGAAATTTTTTGTAAATTCAAATTGTATAGTAATGTTCGCGACTTGAAAGCAAAATTTATAATTATATTATTTACTTTAATCAATCTTGTTTTATTATAAAAAATTTGTTCTCTAATTTTATTGCTTCAGATTCATTAAAATTTATTATCAAATATTTATTCTGAAAAAATAATTCTGTCATATTGCCGTAATTTTTTGATAAGAAATGCCCAGATTGTCCAGTTGGCAAAATAATATAAACTTTTGAAGGAGTTTCAAAATCATAAACAAATCTGAAACTTGGAGCTACAATTATCTTGTAAGGATCGTTTAATGAATATTCCCCTTTTGATACCGTAGTAGCAGAACCTCCTACGGGAAATTTTCCAATATTAATAAAAAAATCAAGAATTAAATTTTTTCCAGCAAAAAAATGACGTAAATTTATAAAAGATTCATTTTTCCATTGCCAATTTGATATATCTTTTCCATACTTATTTGTTAATTCGTTGACTGTTTCAATAAAACTTTGAATTATTATTTTTTCTTTATTTTCCTTTTCAGCAGTATTAATGTTGTCATATAAGAAACAATTTGCGTCATTCAATATTTGAGGCAAAGTTCTCAAAGGAATGTTAGTTATAAAAACATATTCATAAAATAAAGTTTCGCCTAACTCGTCATAAATTATATTTCTTAATAATTTATTTAAAAAAACTTCAAATATTAAAGGAGCTTGCAAATTTTTGTCGTAATTTCCATCCCAGTTTTTTAAAATTCTTAAAGTTGTTTTAATTTGTTCGTCTTTAATTTCATATTTGTCAATTTCCTCAAACAAATGACGCAAAATTTCAAATGGATAACTGGAATATAAATCGGATTGAATTGAAAAAAAATCTTCGATTGTAAGTTTTTCTTTGATTTTCAACAAACTATTTATTCTTTCAGCTCTATTTTTAGGTTCCCAAAGGTTGCCAATATAAAAATCCTCGTTATCGATAACTTTATTATTAGCAGTAGCGATAAAATTTGATTCTGGATTAAATAAAATTGGATTATATTCATTCGAACTTATTGTTATCCAATCTTGCTCGCTTTTTGATCCATCGTAAAAAGAATATTTTGATAAATATCTTCTTTGAGGCAAAGCGCCTCCGCAAATATATCCGATATTTCCAGACGAATCGGCATACACAAAATTTTGAGCTGGGGCAGAATAATAGCTCAAAGCTTTCTTAAATTCATCCCAATTTGAAGCTCTATTTATTAAATAATATGCCTTTATATTACCCCCTTTTTCCAATGCGGTCCATCTCATGCTTAAAGCATAACGATTTAACACTATATCTTTTGCAAGTATTTTATAAGGATGTACGTCGGAAAGAATTGGTCCGCGATGAGTTTTTTTTATTATAATAATTCTAGGAGTTTTATTTTTAACATATATTGTGTCTTGCTTTAATTCTAATTTCCTATAAGTTCCGTCTACTTTATATTTTGTAAACGTAGAATCGAGAATCTCAACATAAAAATCGCAATCGTCAAGCATAACATTAGTTACTGTCCACGCAATTTTTTTATTTGTTCCAACAATTATAAATGGAGTTCCTGGAATAGTGACGCCGCTAATTTCAAAATTGTTTGTATAAATATTAGAAATAAACCAAAACGATGGAACTTGCAGTGGAAGATGAGGATCGTTTGCAATAATAGGTTTTCCGCTTAAACTTTTTTTTGAAGAGACAGCCCAATTATTAGAGCCAATCTGAAAACCGTTGTAGTTTAAGAATTCTTTTAATCTTTTATTAACTTCAATAAATGCGGTATGATATTTATCAAATTTAAGCGATTGATTTTTTATTATCGGAACGTTTTGTTCGGATATAGCAGGAATTAAATATCGACATATTTCTTCTCCTCTTTCTCGAAAAATATTTGCAAATGCCACGTCTGCCCACATGCTCATATTCAATTGCCAGGCTAATAATTTTGAAATAAGCGCAATATCAATAATCGACCATTTTTCTGGTTTATAATCAAGAAGAGAAAATTCTAAAGGATATTTATGTTTGAAGTTGTCTATAAAAAAATTTACTCCGTTTATATATGAAGATAAAAATTTCAATATATTTTCATCTAAATCTTTGATTTCATTATAAGCGGCGTTATTTAAATCAAAAGTTTTGAATAAAAGATCGAACTCTAAAGTTTCTTCTCCAAAAACTTCGCTTAATTTGCCTTTAGCTAATCTTCTCATAAGATCCATTTGAAAGAGTCGTTCTTGAGCGTGAACAAAACCTAAAGCAAACGCAGCGTCGTTATCATTTGATGCTACAATATGTGGAATGCCAAAATTATCTATATATATATTTACATTTGTAGAAATTAATGTAGATTTAATTCTACCATTATATTCCGGCAAACTAGATTTTGAAAAGCTAAAAAAAAATAAAAACAATAAGGCAAAAAAAAATAAAAAAACAAAAAAGAAATAAATCTTTCTCATCATTACCTTTAAAATAAAAAAGCGCCTTTCAAAAATAAAAAAAGGTGCTTAATAAAAAAAATAAATAAATATTTACGATATAATTTTAAAGTTTGAAACCAATTCTTGCAATTTCATAGTAAGTTTATTCAAATCTTCCGCAGCTCTTGCTATTTGAGATATGCCAGCGGCATTTTCCTGGGTAATATGACTAATACTTTCAATATTTTTGCTTATTTCTTCCGCCGCTGCCGATTGTTGTTCGCTAGCCGCAGCCACTTGTTCAACTAAAGAGCTAACTTTATTTGCGCCTTCTAAAATTTCATTTAATACTAAAGCTACTTCGTCTGTCAATTTTTTGCCTTCTTCAACGGCTAATTTAGCCTCTTGCATCGCTTTATCGGCAAGTTTAGCTTCGCTTTGTATCGAGCGAATAGTGTCGGCAATTTCTTTAGTAGCTTTAGTTGTTCGTTCGGCTAATTTTCTAACTTCGTCGGCGACAACTGCGAATCCTCTGCCCTGCTCTCCAGCTCTTGCCGCTTCGATAGCGGCATTTAAAGCTAACAAATTTGTTTGATCGGCGATATCGTCTATTACTTGAGTTATTTGTCCTATTTGTTCAGTTTTCTTGCTTAAAGAACCAATAATTTTACTTGTTTCTTCAGATGATTGTACAATTTTTTCAATTCCTTTTTTAGTTGCTTCTACTTTTAAGCTTCCTTTTTTAGCGCTTTCGCTTGCCATTTTAGAATTCTCGGCAGCTAAAGAAACATTTTTAGCGCTGTCAAAAATGGTTTTTGTCATCTGTTCGACAGAATGGACAATTTCGGCAGTTTGTTGATTTTGCTGTGATGCTCCGATGCTCATTTCCTCGGCGCTTGCTGAAATCTCATTCGACGCGCTCGCTACTGATTGCGAACTTGATAAAACTTGTTTCAAAGCTTCATTCATAGAATCTATAACTACATTAACGCTATCAATAATTTTTTGGTGTTCTCCTTCGTATTTTCCTGATATTTTTTTTGTAAAATCTTTATTTGCCATAACTTCAAGAATTTTTTGAGCTTCTTTTATTGGATTGATAGCATTATCGATAATCGAGTTCATTCCTTCAATTAACAATTTCCAACTGCCGCTAAATTTCGTAGAATCGGCTCTTTTATTTAGATTTCCTTTTTTATTTGATTCAATTAAATCTTTTGCTTCAGATAATAACATTTCGAGTATTTCAATTTCCTTATTGATAGAAATAGCCAAAGCGTCTCTATTCGATGATAATTCAACCTTATTAAATATGCCGTTTGATATATTTTCAGCAGCTTTAATTTTTTGTCGTTGAGATTCAATCATTTTATTAAAAAGTTTTGATAACTCGCCAATTTCATCCTGAGATTTATAGTTGAAATTTACTGAATAATCGCCATCTGATAACTGAATTACTACTTTTTTTAAATCTTCTAAAGGCTTTGTAATGGCCGGAGCTAAATAAAAAATACTAAATATTACTACTACTAAAGCTAGTCCAATAGCAATAAAAATATAAAAAAAAGCCGAGTAAATACTATCTTTGGTTTTGATTTGAATATTATCGGCTCTTTTTTCTAGATTTTCCAACACTTCGCCAAAAATTAAATTTATTTTTTTTCCAACTTCTTCGCCTTTTGTTGTCACAATATCTGAAGCCATATCATAAAAACCAGATCGGGACGCGCTTATTACCGCAGCTGCCACTAAACCTGTATACTCTTTCCAAATGCTTTTTACTTTTTCAATATTTGTTTTATCTTCTTCTGATAGGTTTAGCGATTCTAAAAAGACTATAGAACTATCTATTTCCTTTCGATATTCTGTATATTGCTTAAAATTTTCTTGAAATTGGTTTGAAAATTCTTCCATTGAAAATTTCAACATTAAAAACTGTATTCTGAGTAGCGTTTGATAGATATGTTGAATTTTTAAGTTGGGATTAATGTAATCATTAAATGTAGAAGTTTGTATATTTGACAAATTATTTATTTGAAGATATGCTATAAAAGCAATTAAACCTGCTAAAAAACCAAGAACTAAAAATCCAGCTTGAATTTTTCTGACGAATTTTAGGTTTTTTATCTTCTGAAGCACAATTTCCTCTTTTTTGTTTCTTTAAAATAATAAAAAAAATTTACACGGGAAATTGCGCCTCCATTAAGCAAAATTAACTCTTAAAGAGTTAATTTTTTTACCTCTCGTTATAAAAAATGTTATGTAATTACCTTAATTATAAATTTGATTATAATTTAAATACAATTGGTATACTCAACTTAACTTTAACAGGAATGCCGCCATTAGAGCCAGGTTTAAATTTTGATTTTTTTATACCATTAATTGCAGCTTCATCGCAACCGCCGCCTATCCCTTTGAGTATTTTAACGTCTTCAACTTCGCCTTCTTCGTTGACAAAAACTATTGCATATACTCTTCCTTGTATTCCAGCTTTTCTTGCCATATCAGGATATTTAATATTTTTAAAAATTGCTTCAAGTCCGCCTATAGGTTCAGGCATAGTTTCAGCAAAATCAACATATTGTTCTTCTTGAACGCTATTTTGCTTTTTATAATCGTCTGCTTTTAGTAGCAGAGGCATTAAAACAAATCCGATTATCAGTATCTTTTTCATTTTATGACCCTCCCATTATGAGAAGTTGTACTCATTAATTTTTAGTTTTCTTAATTTTATTTAAATATAACTGGAATAGATAATTTAGTTTTTACATAAACGCCGCCGCTTTTGCCGGGATTAAATTTAACGTTTTTAAATGCCTCAACAGCGGCTTCGTCGCAGCCCGCTCCTATACCTTTGATTACTTTTATATCGTCAATGTCTCCTTCTTCATTGACATATAACATTAAAAAAACTTTTCCTTTTACATTCATTCTTTTTGCCATATCAGGAACTTTAATATTTTTGTAAACAGCTTCCCACCCGTTTACGGGAGCTGGCATTTCTTCAGCAAAATCTAAATATTCGTCTTGTTGAATTTTCTTTACGCCATCATATCGCGCATACAAATACGTGATGGCGAAAATTAAACTCATTATCGCTGTTATGATTAATATTTTTTTCATTTTTTATCCTCCTTCCTTTATTGCCATATTATACTCGAAAAATATTTTAAAAAGTTTAATTGCTCCCACTTTTATATTTTATTATTTTGCAATATCTTATATTTATTTTAATAATTATTCACAAGTATTCATAAATTTTATCTAAATTATACTAAAATTATTATTACTTGTCAAGAAAAATTTTACTTTTTTTACTTTAAAAATAACATTTTTTGTAATTTTATATTATCTTGATATTCAATAATATATATATATACTCCGCTTTTGAGTTTATATTCGTCCGCATTGAATTCTAAAATATTGATTCCTGCCGTATAATATTTTTTTGAATTGTAAACATTTTTACCTAAAATATCAAAAATTTTTATAATTACATAATCAGGTTCCGGCAAATAAAAAGAAATTTTTGTTGTTGAGTTGAATGGATTTGGATAATTTGGAAATAAATTAAAGTTTTTTTGTTTATTTGTTGATTTTTCTGCAGTTAATGTATTTCTCATTATAAAAATTAAACCTTTGGAACCTGTTAAAAAAACCTCGCCATTTGTATTAACATTTAATGCGTAAGCCTGAAAAGTACCTGAATTAAAATTCGAAGGGAATATGTTTTCCCAATTTTTTCCTCCATCGTTTGACATAAAAACTACAGAACTAGACAATCCGCTTTCAATTTTATAACCGCATAGATAAGCGATTGAATCGTTAAAAAATTTCGCTTTTTGCAAAGTGTATCCTTGAATGGAGCTAATAATGTTCCAGTTTTTTCCTTTATCGTAACTTATTAAAATATAAGATCCCCCAATTGCGATTGCAACGCTGTCATTAACTTTAGATGAATTAACAAAAATTGTATTTGGAAACGAAGGCGGCAGATCCGAAATTATCCAAGTTTCTCCCTGGTTTGTAGTGTAAGCTATTAAGGAACTTGAACCGACAACAATTCCTTCATAATCGTTGAAAAAAATTATTGAGTTTATATTTTTTGAAAATAATTTTTCTTTTTTTGTCCAGGTTAAACCGGCATTTGTCGTTTTGTAAATTATATCATAATTATTTTGCAATCTTCCAACTACAAATCCTAAACTATCATTAACGAAATAAACAGATTCATTAGATGCCGTAAGTAAAACAGTATCTTTTAAGACTGAAAACCAATTTAAACCGCCGTTTGTCGTTTTGCTCAATCCGCCAAAAGATTTTGCGGCATATCCAATATTTTCATTTAAGAAAAAGAGAGAATTGACTCGAGAGCTATTAATTGAATTTGAAACATAGCTATATTGCCACGTATTTCCATTATCGGTAGATTTAGCAAATGAGCCATTAAATCCGCCTAAATAAATATTATTTCCTTTAATTTCAATGTCATAAAAAGATACATTTAAACTTTTGCTTATCAATTGCCAGTTTTCCGCTTCGTCGACAGATTTTATTATTGCTCCATTATCTCCTGCGGCATAAATAAAATTATTAACTTTAGCAAAACAATTAATTGTAAATCCAAAAAATAATTTAATTTTGTTAAAATTATTAATGGCGTCTTTTTTTAATAACATTATTGAGCCGTCGTAAGAAAAACCTCCGCCTAATAAACATTTTCCGTCGTTTAATACTATTGAAGCATATATATTTGCATATGTGGAATTATTTTCATCTAAATCAACCTGTTGCCAGGTAAGACCTCCATCTGTCGAATTTATTATGATTGTTTTTTGATAGCCAACATAACTTCCCCATCCTGCAGCATAAATTAAATTTTCATTGACAAATTTTACGGTTCTAATATTAGTTCTTGTATAATTAGCATAAATTAAATTAGGCTCTGAACTTTGTATCCAATTTTGACCATAATTTGTGGAGCGATAAATTACGCTTTTATCTTTTCCAACTAAAATTCCTACGCTGTTATAAAAATCGAAATCATAAATATCTTTGTTTGTCAATTCAAAAACTAAATTCCAATTATTATTAATAGTCGAACCTTTATATATTTGTCCGTAGTTTGATTTTGTAACTAAAATAATATATGACGAATCATTTATAAGCATAATCTTTTTAATTTTTCCATTTAAGTTTTGCAAATTAATTTTTTGCCAACTTTCTCCGCAATCTTCGGTGTAAAATAAACTATCACCCCCTGCTAATATTTTATCTTCGTTCAACGCGTAAATCGAAAAATAAGTTGCAAATGAGTTTGTCGCTAAATTTATTTTATTCCAGGTTTGTCCTCCATCGGTAGTTTTTGAAATACCCTCGTTGTGAGCTATAAAACCTACGTCTGAATTTATAAATTGCATTGAATAAATTTCCCCAATTTGAGGATTAACGGCTTGGGTCCAAAAGGTTTGAGCAAAATATACAGAATATTTTATTGATAAGCTTAAAAAAAAATTAAATAAAAGAGTAAAATTTTATTGATTCTCATATATATAAATTTATTTTGTTTGATTTTAGTAATAATATAGCAACATTAAACTTATTTTGTCAATTTTTCTTTTATCATTAATTTTAATGTAATTATATATAATTGTAAAGTCAATGTTTTTTTTTGATTCTAAATTTTTTAGACAACCGAAAATTATTTCTAAACTCCAATTTCGCTTGAGGAAATTATAAAAGTCATTTTTAATATTGTCGTATTTTAACAATAAATAACCTACAATATTTTGAGTAAAATTATATTCTAAATTTGTCGACAAATAAATAGATGGTTCCTTATAGTTCATCAAAATTGAGTTTATGTAATAAAATGAATCGATATTTGCATATGAAAAACCGCCTTGTATGTTAACTTTAGAAATTTTATTAAAAATTGAAGATAAGATTATTCCAAAATTTCTTTCATTAAAATTTTGCTCAAGTATAGCGACTTTAATTTTTTCATTTAAATTTATGGACGACCAACTTTTTATTTTGTTTTCATTGATTATAAGTTCTAGATCAAGATTATCAAAGAGATTATAATTATTTTTATATATAAAACTATATTTTTGAATACAAGCTATTCCGTCATTGTGTTCTATAAAATTTTGATTTGGAATTATTGAATATAATTTTTCTATAGTATAAGCAAATATGATATTATGTTGTAAGGAGATAAAATTATTTGCATGAAATTCGGAAACAAAGCTTGAGGCCATGCTTCTATTTTTATAGTAATTATTTTGTCCTCTAAATGTTAAAAAATATCTGCTTCCGCGATAAAGTTTGTTTTCAACTGAAACTAAATTTCTATCTTTAGTATTGATATTTTCTACATAATCTTTATAATGATAAAAAAAATGAATTTGACATTCGTCTAAATTGCAAACTAACTCCGAATTTAGGTTTATTTCTCTGCCTGAGCTGATAGAAAAAGAATATTTTTTTTTCATTCCGTCGATTGCTGAATAATCAATCGCGGCGGCGAATGCAATGTTGTCGAATTTTCGTCCGTATCCGAAAGCAAAATTATATTTTTCAAAAATAATTGTTCCAATCGTAGTATCTGCAAAATAAAAAGGCGCGAAATCATACGTCGAGTATTCTATTAAATATTTTTGTTTTTTTCTTAATTCATAAAGATAAGCTCCTTTAAAGTAAAAAAAATTATTGACGTCGTTAATCATAAGTTTATATTTGAAAGACGATGTCATTTTATGATGATAATCAAATTGTCTCAAATAATTTAAATTCTCTTGATTAAAAGTTAAGCTAATAAGATTTTCTGAATATTGTCTTTTTCTTTGCGAAAAAAATAATAAAAATTCGTCTCTACTATGTTTTTCAAAATTATCATAAAAGGATAAAAAATAAAAGCTTGTATCTTGTTCCTTAGAAAACAAATCGCTATAAATAAAAAGGGATGCTATTAAAAAAAAATAATTAATAATAGTCTTTTTTATTATCATTAATTTTTAAAGAATAATTTCTTTTTTTGTTATAAGGTTAAAATAATTATCAAAAACATAACACAGCGTTTTATTATTGCAAATAAAATATAATTGAACTGAATCGGAGTCAATTTTAATATCTAATTGATATAATAATGGCAAGCATACTGAATTAATGATTTTTTTTATTTTATAATTAGTTTCTATTACGTATATGTTTTTGTTAAAATCTAGTGCTATTGATAAAAAATTATCGCGGGTTTTTTCATAAAATAAAAATTTATCGAGATCTATTGAGTCGGCGTCGCCTATATGCTTGCATAAAAATTCTTCAGAATCGAAGGATAATAAATATAATCGATTATTATAGTCTTTGAAGAAATAGTTTCGGTTTTCTTGTATTTTTTGTCCATATAAAGTTCTAATTGGAAAAGAAATATTGTTTTCAATCAACTTGTTTTTCAGTTTGTTATTTAATAACTCTGAATAATAAGTTCTATTGTTATAAATAATTTCAAGAGACTCTTTTGCTAGAATAAATTTTGAAGTGTCTAAAATTTTCGTGGCAAATCTTTCAACAATCTCAAATGGAAATATTAAACCCTGTTCGAGTTGATAATAAGAATTATTAAAATGTTTTAAATAAATGTTATTCATTTTAGTAGAATTTATAATATTTAGTTTCGACAAAAAATTTTTATCATTTTCATTTTTTTCGATAATATTTATTTTATTTCTAAATACGTTTATGATATCTAAAAAACTAACTTTTTTTCCATTTTCATTATAAAAAGTTTCGCGATTGGATTCTATATCTTCTTTTTTGTAATAGAAAGCATAATTTTTTTTATCATATATAAATTCAATAGAAAAATCGGTAGAATTTTTATATTCATCGCTGTTTTTAAATGACTTGGAATTGGAAAAGAATAAAACAATAATTATTAATGAAAAAGAAAGAGCAATTGTCTTAGCGTTTGATTTAAAGTTGAAAAGCAAAGAAAAAAATATCAATATAAAAAAAATAAAAAAACTTAAATTAACTCTTTCTTTGAAGACAACTAAAACAATAAAAGCGACAGTTAATGCGAATGCGTTTATAAAATAATTTATTAGTTTAAACTTATCTTGCGGCAAAAATAAAATAATCGATGAAAATGTTATATAAATTGTTAAAGCAAAAAATATGAATATTAAAAAAGCGTTACAGTTTAAAGCAATTAAGAAATTTTTTAAAGGCAACAATAAACTAAAAATAGCTATAACATTTACGACAAAAATAAAATAAAAAAATATTATTAGAGAAGCTCCTATTATGTAATGAAAAAATAAATAAGTGATAAGCTCTTTAAATGCCAAAATCGTTAAATAAATGTTTTTTTTTCAAATATGAATTGATAAAATGAAACAATTAAACCAATAAGGAGCGAATAAAAGTACAAAAACTTATTAATCAAATTAAAAACAAACAAAAACAAATAAACGCCATAAAAGCCTTTAGTATAGTAGATGTCTCTTAGGGCTAAATAGCCTAAAAATAATATAAAAAGATTAAAAATTATTATCGCAAGAAAAAGCGGGAATAGCTTTATTATCTCTTTGAAAATAACATGCTCTACATGCAGTTTTGTAATGCTTCTATAGAAATTATTTGTAATAAAATTCGATAATTTCGTCGAGTGAAATTTCTTTTTTATATACGAGAACATTTTCGTTGTTTTGTTTTAAAAATTCAAATAATTTATCTAAAGAGATTTTGCCAATAAAATATAATGTATTTCCAATTATTTTTAAGCGTCCTTTTGTTTCTAAAAGTTTTTTTGTCGATTCGTCAATATTTAATATTTCAACTTTAAGGAAATCGTTTAGGATATTGCGATGAAAGTCGGAGCAAACAATATTTCCATTTTTTTCTAAAACGATGTAATCGATAATTTTAAGAAGTTTTGAATCTCTTTTATAATCAAAAAAAATAAAACTGCAATTATAATTTTGACGACAAAATTTAATATAATCTTCAAAAAAAACAAATGAAATATCGTTTATAAAATCATTTGTATGAATTAAAGCCGCTTTAGTTTGCGAAGAGAAAATAATCGCCGTCTCAATTAAAAATTTTTGCCAGTTCTTTAAGGAAGAGATTTTGTCATAAGGTTTAAGTTTCAAAGAAGATATCATTTCATAAAAAGCTAAACTATTCCAATTGGCATATTTTTTTTTAAGATATTCTTCCAATTGAATTAAATTAAAAAAATTATATAATCCAGATTTTTGTCCGATAAAATATAAATTAGAATTTTTTAGCTTAATTTCAAAAGGATAGTTTCCAAAAAACTTTAAATTTTTAGAGTTGCTGTTAAAAGAATCAATTATAAAATTGAATACTAAATCTCTTTTTATATGATTTTCGAAAATAAAAATTGAAAAAGCGTTTGATGGAAAAGCAATCGTTAAATTTATAATTAATTTAGATTTAACTATTTTTAGATTTTCAATTTCAAAATCTGAGTTAAACTTTTTCATTTGAAAAAGCCTGGCGTTGGTTTTGAAATAATTTCCCAATCGACGCTTGCATTATCAGAATCATATCCTGGCGAAATTCTTTGCATCGATTTGCCGCTATAACGCGGAGGACTTAAAATAAAGCCGCGATCGATTCGATTATCCAAAGTTTTAATGGAATTTAAACTATTTAAGTATTGAACTCCATCTATAATTGTATAAATATCTAAGCCATCTGTCCATACGCTATCGATGCCATTTGTAAGTATTAAAACGTCTGACAATAAATTCAAATAAAAATCGGATTGAGTGTCGCTTCTTAAATTAATTAAATTAGGAACGTTTGGATTATCTATATCGTTTGTAGAATATTGATTATAAAACTCAAAATCAGCTCGAGATAAATCGACGCTCTTATCGACATATTTAGTGTGATCGATTGCGTTCGAAGCAATAACTACAAATTGTTTAGAGAGAATTGGAATTTTTTTTTTCTCCAGGTTTGCCTGGAAATTTAAATATAAATGTAACGCCGTCAATATCCTTATCATTGCCTTCGTCGGCGCCAGGACCTTTCCCTTCTCTATTGCTTGAAAGCCTAGCTATTATATATCCGTCTAAATAAAGAGTTTCGTCGGCAGAGTTATGTAATTCTATAAATTGATCGTAAAAATAGTATATATTGTTTATAGGTCCGCTAATATAAATTTCATTTATACAAATACTTGTTTTATCGGATTTAAAGCAAATTATAGTGTCTTTATAATTCGTTGGAGAAAGAAGCATTAAAGGTTCGATTGTTCCAGTAAATCTTGCATTTGGGTATTTATTGGTTTCAAAAAAAGCCGCAAAAGAATACTCGCTTGTAGGCATTGAGTTTAATCTGAGTTTGCCGCTATCGTCGGCAAAATAAATTTTTATTTCATATCTGGATTTTACAATTACCTTAGCTTTGGGAGCCGAAAGTTTAACGCTATCTTTTTCGTCAAAATATTTAATGGTTAGATCGATCGAGCAAAAGCCGTCTTTTACATCTGGCGGAGCTTCGTAGCAAGAAAAAAATAATAATAAAAAAAAATGAGATATTTATTAGCAAAATCTTATTCATTAGCTTAAATAATCGCTTTTTAAGAAATTTATTGTTAAAGATAGTAATTTTTAAAGAATTAATAAAATTATTCAACGGTCGATAAGAACGATTAAAATTAAACCAGCAGTTCCTGGCGATTAAATTTTATAAAAGTATTTTTAATATGCTCAAAAATTTTATTCATAATTTCTTGTTGAGAAGTGGTAGGATAAATTGGTTCTCCGAAAGAAAAAATAACTTTTTTTGACGGATCAATTTTGCCAAAATCTTTAATTATAGTTCCAATTCTCCAAGCGTCTGTAATTAAAGCTAAAGGAACAATAGGAGCGTTAGTTTTTAGAGCTAATTTTGCTCCGAGCGAATTAAATTCGCGAAAGTCAACATATTTTTTTCGAGCTTTTTGCGGAAATACTATAACTGAAAAGCCTGATTTTATTCTTTCTATAGCTTGATTAATAGCTTCTACATAATCAGAACGAGGATTATTTCGACTTAACAAAATCGAATTTTTATTTATTATAATGTGCTTGAAAAAAGGAATCTTTGATAATTCTTTTTTTACGATAAATGAAATTTTTTTTCTCGGCAATAAAATTGCCGGCAAACAAACAGTTTCCAAGACGCTCATATGATTCGCGACTATAACGACGGGATCTTTAGTTCTGTCTAAATTATTCAATCCTTCTATAATAAATTCAACCCCTACATTTTCTAAATACTTTAAAATTTTAATGGAACCTTCTTCCCATCTTAAGTCGTCGTATTTGTTTTCTTTAGCTAATTTTCCGTTTTGATAAACAATTTTTAAAAAGGAAGTTAAAAATTTTATGGTTGGAAAAAGGGATTTGCTCTTATTGGTTGTCGTATAATATGAATTTGAAAGAAATCTCATTATAATAAAGCTACCTCTTCGTAATATAAAAAAACCAGACGAACAACTGCCCGTTTTCGCGCTTACCGTTGCTTCCTTTCGGACCTAGCGGGGTTAGGCGCTACGACGTCAATCGTCGTCTGGAAAAACTTTACCTTGTGGAGCTAGGCGGGCTCGAACCGCCGACCTTCTCGTTGCGAACGAGACGCTCTCCCAGCTGAGCTATAGCCCCGTTCATATTCGCCAAAATTTTATATACAAATTTAATTGTTTTTTAACATTATGTCAATTTATTTCATATAGTTTTAATTTATTTATTTCGTAATAATAAAGACTAGATTTTATAAATAAGAATTAAATGATTAAATAAATTGAAAAAGATTTTTTAAGTTTTAATTTAAACGAAAATAGAAATTGATTTAACTCAAACTTTATATTTTTTGAAATTCACAATATTATACTAATTATTTCTAAAGAGATGTTATTATAAAATTGAATGATTTAGCAAATTGAGTAGCGCGTACGGGATTCGAACCCGTGATCTCCGCCTTGAGAGGGCGGCGTCCTAAGCCGCTAGACGAACGCGCCATATATTAAAAAACTCGATTATTAAAATAAAAAGAATTTTGCAACGTTTCAAATTTAAATTTTAAAAACTTTAATTTCTTTTTCATATAAAAATTAGTATATTACAATAATTTAATAAATCACTAAAAAGGGAGCAAAATGTTAAGCGGTTCAACTTTATTAAGGGAAACAATTACTATGATTTTAGCTGGCGGGCAGGGGGAAAGATTGTCTCCCCTTACAAAATATCGCACTAAACCTTCAGTTCCATTTGGCGGAAAATATCGAATAATTGATTTTACATTGTCTAACTGTTTAAACTCTGGACTTCGGCGAATTTACGTGTTAACTCAATACAAATCCGACTCGTTAAATCAACATTTATATGAAGCCTGGAGCATTTTTAATCCTGAACTTGGAGAATTTATATATTCAGTTCCTCCACAACATAAAATAAGCGGCGATTGGTATTTAGGCACTGCAAATGCAATTTATCAAAATTTAAATTTAATAGAAAATAGTTGCAAGTGGTTGTTAATTCTTTCTGGCGATCATATATATAAGATGGATTATTTAAAAATGTTGCAATATCACATCGAAAAAAATTCCGATTTGACAATAGCAAGTTTATATGTTCCAGTTGAGATGGCTGATAGATTTGGCGTTTTAGGAATCGATATTGATTATCGAGTTACGTCTTTTGTTGAAAAACCAAAAAATCCGCCTCAAATACCAGACAAGCCAGGATTTTCTTTCGTAAACATGGGCATATATATATTTAATAAAGATACGATAATTGAAGTATTGCAAACTATGGAAAACCAAAAAATAAAAAATCACGATTTTGGACACGACGTTATACCATATATGGTTAAAAACGGTTATAAGGTTTATTCTTATAAGTTCGTTGATGAAAATAAAAAAGATCAACCTTATTGGATGGATATTGGAACAATCGAAAGTTATTACGAAGCAAGCATGGATTTGATTAGCGTTAATCCTGTTTTCAATTTATACGATAGAGATTGGCCTTTGCGAACTATGCAATTGCAATTTCCTCCCGCAAAAACAATATCTCACGAAGGAGAAAGAGTCGGCAGATTATTTAATTCGTTAGTCTGCGACGGCTCTATTATTTCTGGAGGTTTAGTAGAACGTTCAATCTTAGGACCAAATGTAAGAATTAATTCCTACTCTTATGTGGCTGATTCAATTTTATTTAATAATGTAAATGTTGGCAGACACGCTAGAATAAGAAGAGCGATTATTGACAAAAATGTTTCTGTTCCAGAAGGTTTTGAAATTGGATATGATCTTGAAAAAGATAGACAAAGATTTAAAGTAACTGAAACTGGAATAGTTGTTATCGAGAAAAATTATAAATTTTAATATTTTATTTTTCAATTAAAATTAAAATTGTTGCTTCCTTTTTTATTTGATATTATTGGCAATATTTTTTAATATTTGCCAGTAATATCTTTTTTATATGTTAATGAACGATAATTTAAAGTTCAAATTAGAAAATCTTCCATCTTCTCCCGGGGTATATCAATTTAAGGACGAAAATAATAAAATAATTTATGTAGGCAAAGCTAAAAACCTGAAAACAAGAGTTCGCAGTTATTTTAACGCAAATGTCGATTCCCCAAAAACGTTGGCTTTGAGAAAGAAAATAAACGATATTGAAATTATCGCAACCGAAAGCGAAATCGAAGCTTTGATTTTGGAAAATAATCTTATAAAAGAACTTCAACCTAAGTATAATATCAATCTAAAGGACGATAAAAGTTATCCTTTTATAAAAGTGTCATCGGAAGATTTTCCTAGAATTTTCTCTACTCGCGACGT
>Ga0308414_1000101_pt1 | contig 49247 bp, 50 predicted proteins | sample HotsprSampleOS50_FD_205667 | JGI IMG/M metagenome (GOLD analysis project Ga0308414, IMG submission 205667) | Hot spring phototrophic mat microbial communities from Octopus Spring, Yellowstone National Park, Wyoming, United States - 20090730_OS50 ... | reverse complement strand
TTTCATTGTTATTCCTATTACGTTATAATTCTGTTGTTTGAGCAAAGCGGCAGCTGTCGATGAGTCGACTCCCCCGCTCATTGCGACTACTACGGTTTTATTCACATTATTTCCTTTCAATTTTTTAATTTGCAAATATAAAAATTTATTTTTCGTTCTTCTATCCATATTTGATTCGCTGCTATGATAAGAAAATACAATATTCCTATTTTCATTCCTGAAGCCGCTTGCCCTTCTAAATGCATTTATTGCGATCAAAAAATTATATCTGGTCATAGCTATTTGCCTTCCAAAGATTTTATAATAGAAGAAATTAATAAAAGACTTTTGACTTTTAAGAGACCATGCAAAATTGAAATTGCTTTTTTTGGCGGCAATTTTACAGGACTGTCTTTTGAGAAGCAAAAATTTTACCTTGATATAGCTTATGAATATTATACGAAGGACTTAATAAGCGGAATTAGATTTTCAACAAGACCTGATTTTATCGATTATCATAAATTAAAATTTTTAATTAATTATCCAGTTAAAACGATAGAAATTGGAGCTCAATCTTTTGACGACGAAGTTTTAATGCAAAGTTTTCGAGGCTATGATTCAAAAGAAATTTATAAAGCTGCAGAATTGATAAATGATTTTGGCTTTAACCTTGGAATTCAATTGATGTTAGGACTGCCAAAAGATAATAAACATAAAGATTTGTTTTCGTTTAACCAAGCAATAAAATTAAAAGCTAAGGAAATTAGAATTTATCCGACTATTGTTTTAAAAAATTCATATTTAGAAAGATTATACTATCAAAGAAAATATGCGCCTCTTGAAATTGACGAAACAATAAATATATTAAAAGAAATTTTTCTTTTAGCCGATAACAAAAACGTAAAAATTATTAAAGTTGGATTGCAAATTACTGATGAATTAAAAAAAAATTTTGTCGCTGGCCCACTTGTTCCATCTTTAAAGGAGAAAGCGTTGAGCGAAATTTGGCTCGATACCTTTAAGTCTTTTAATTTTGATAAAACTAAAACAAAGACGACAATTTATACTTCCAGCGAAGAGCTTAATTATGCAATTGGATATGAAGCAATGAATAAAAAATATTTAAAGGAACAATATAAAATAGTTGAATTTAAATTAGATAAAAGTCTTAAAAAAAGAGAATTTTATGTTTTGTATAATTGATTACAGAGCTCCTTTTTCAGTGAAAGAAAAATTAAAAAAGGATTTTATAGTTTGCGAATTTAATGCTTCTAATGAAGTTTATCCTGCTATTGATGGTCATCCAGATATTTTTATGGCTCAAATAAAAGACAAATTAATTGTCGCTCCAAATACTCCTAAAAATGTTTTTGATTTTTTAATGTCTTATGGGATAAAATTTGAATTCGGGTATGAGAAAATAGGGTATAGTTATCCATATTCGGCAAAATATAATATTAGCTGCGGCGAAAAAATATTAATTTGCAACGAAAAAGTTTGCGATAAAAAGATATTAGAACTTGCCGAAATATTAAACTTAAAAAGAATTAATGTTAGACAAGGTTATTGTAGATGCAACGCAATTCATTTAGGAAATGATTTTTTTATAATATCAGATAAAGGTATTGAAAAACAACTTGAAAGAAATAATATTAAATATGTTTACATAAATTCAGATGACGTATATTTATTAGGGGTAAAAAATGGTTTTTTCCCTGGAGCTTGTGGAATATTTGAAAAAAGTTTATATGTAATTGGGCCTAAAGATAAAATAAAAAGCAAAATAAGTAGCGTACTAAATGAATTAAATGAAAAACAATTAAATTTTAATATTTTGATTTATGAAAAAATTATAGATGTTGGAGGAATTTTTTTTTTGTAAAATTTTTTTAAAGTATTTATTTTAGTAATACAATATATTTTATTGCTATTAAAAATAGCTACATTTAAAATTAAGGAGGTATTTATGTACAAAAAAACTTTAGCTTTTATGAGCTTATTTTTATTTTTTTCTAATTATTTTGCTCAAGAAGCTTTGGAGCTTTCTGGATTTTATCAAGCTCAGTATTTTTATATTTCAAAAGACAAAGCATATCCAAGCGAGCCTACGCGATATAACGCAAATTTGCAGCAATTAAATTTGCTTTTAGCTCGAAGCTTTTCAGATAATGTTTTCGCTTTTGTCAATCTTGAGTTGATAAATAATTTCAACTTTCAAAGAACTTGGGGAAATTTTTCTATTCAAGAAGCTTTTATAAGAATGAATTTTTACGATTTGCTTAATTTAAAGGCAGGAATTTTTTATCCGCGATTTGCAGCGTTTAATGAAATAAAAAATAGATTTCCATTAATTCCCTATATATATCGCCCTGTAATTTACGAATCTTCAATGCAACAAATTTTTGACTTTGCAGATTTTGTTCCAGAAACCGGAGCGTTACAAATTTATGGCTCTTACTTTGTTGAAAAATTTAGTTTTGAATACGCTTTGTTTGCTGGCAATGCTGAAAAAACTTTCTTTAACAGCGCTGCTATTCCATTGTTTACAAAATTGCAAGGAGTAGATACTTCTGACTTTAAAGTTTTTGGCGGAAGAATTGGAGCTAAAGCAAAGTTAGGAAACTTGGGAATATATGAAGGTGGATTTTCTTATGCTGTTGACAAAGATAAAGAAACTAATAAATTATTGGGTTTTGCTCCATCTCCTGTTCGAAGATATTTCGGCGTTCTAAGTCGAAATAGATATGCCTTTGATTTTTCCGCCAACCTATTTAATTTTTATTTAGCCGCAGAGCATATAACCGTAAAATATAAACCAGACCAAAAACAAAAAAATACTTTGCAACAAGCAAAACAACTTATTGAAAGTTCTGGTAAAAAAGGCTCTGTAGGTTTTGACAAGAGGTTTTATTATGTAACATTAGGTTATACAATTTTTGATAAAATTATGTTATATGGCAGTTATAGCTATATGGAAGACAAATTAATTTATTTATTAACTGAAGGATTTGAATTAGGCTCTGGGGGTTTGTCTTATATGTATAATGACAATGTAACTTTTAAATTTCAGTATAGCTATATTTACAATAAAAGTAAAACATTTAATTCTGAAAAGGATATACTTTATCCTTTCTTAGTTGGAATTAGCGTATATTTTTAAAAAATTGGAGGCAAAAATGAAAAAAGAATTTTTTTTGATAATTTCTTTTGTTTTATTTTCTTTTAATGGACTATTTCCTCAAATTGCTTTAATAGCAAATAAAGATATTAATGAGAGCATTCAAAATAAAAATGAATTGTATAATTTGATAACTTTAGAAAAAGTTAAATGGGCAACAGGCGAACAAATAGCAATATATTATAATAATAATGATACGCAAACAAATGAAAAATTTTTTGAGCATTTTGGGATAAAATTTTTAGATGCCAAGAAGATATGGTTGAAAAAAACTTTAACAGGCGAAGCAAAAGCTCCAAAAACAATTGACGATTATAATATTATTATAAATTTAGTAGCAGAAACAAAAGGAGCAATAGCTATAGTTCCAAAGGATAAAGTCAAAGGGAATGTAAAAATACTGTATGAGATAAATTAATAGCAAAAGATTTAAGAAGCCGGTTTTATAGCCGGCTTTTTAATTTTAATAAAGCATTCTAACTTTTATAGTTCCGGGTATATTCTTAAGGTCTTCAATTAGTTCTTTTGGATTTTCAGAAAAATCAATGTCTATAATTACATAGCCTATATAGGGATCGGTTTGAAGATATTGAGCCGCAATATTAATTTTTCTTTTAGTGAAAACTTTAGAAATTTTATTTATAACGCCCGGCTTATTTTTATGAATATGCAAATATCTTTGTTTATCAACGTTTTTTGGAAGAGAAATTTCAACAAAATTTGTGGCTCCAATTGTGCTTCCAACATTGCTGTAATTTAATAATTTATCGACAACTTCAAGAGCTATATTTTCTTGCGCTTCTTCTGTGCTGCCGCCAATATGAGGCGTTAAAATTACATTAGAATAATTTTGTAAGGGACATAAAAATTTTTCGTCTTTTCCTGTAGGTTCGTTCGGAAATACGTCAAGAGCGGCTCCGAATAGTTTTCCGTTGTCCAAAAATTCTTTCAAATCATTCAAATTTACAACTTTTCCGCGAGAGGCATTAATTAAATAGGCTCCCGTTTTCATTAAAGTTAACTCTTTTTTAGTAATCATATTGACGGTCAATTCAGTTTCTGGAACGTGTAACGTAACTATATCAGAAAGTTGCAATAATTCTTTCAAAGACGAGACAGGCTTAGCATTTCCTAAAGATAATTTTTTTTCAATATCGTAGTAAATAACTTTCATTCCCATATCTTCGGCTAAAATAGAAACTTGGGAGCCAATATGTCCATAGCCAACAATGCCTAAAGTTTTTCCTCGAGCTTCGTAACAATTTTTAGCGTCTTTTAACCATAAACCTTCGTGAGCCGCTTTGTTTTTTTCAGGCAAGCGTCTTAATAGGCAAATTATTTCTGCAAGTACTAACTCGGCGACAGATCTTGTGTTTGAATAAGGAGCGTTAAAAACTGGAATGCCTTTTAACTTTGCTTCAAGCAAATCAACTTGATCCGCTCCGACGCTGAAACATCCGATAGCAATTAATTTATTTGCATAATTCAAAACTTCTTTTGTAATTTTTGTTCTTGATCTAATGCCTATAATATGAACATCTTGAATTGCTTTAATCAACTCGTTTTTTTCTAAGGAATTTTTTAAGTAAGCGATGTTAGTATAGCCGTTGTCTTTAAGCCAATCTACTCCTTTGGGATGAATATTTTCAAGCAAAAGAATTTTAATTTTATCCGGTTTTAATGAAAATTTTTTTGACATAAGAATAATTTTTTAGTTAATAAATATACATTTATTGGCATAATTATAAAATATGTAATTTTAAAAGAAATTTAAATTTTTTAGAAAAGATTATTTAAAATCGAAATCTTTATCGGAAACCAATATCTTTAATGCCAATTCGATATAAAAATTTTAGAATTGAAAATTTAATTGCTATAAAAAGTTAAGATAAGGAAAAAAAAGAAATGTTATAATATTAGATATTTAGATAATTTTGAAAGAAGAGGGCTTTTAACCAAGCCTTCGAAAAAGTTTATAAAATTATCATATTACCAATACCAATATCGTACTCCCATTCTAATCATTAAGCCTCTCATATCGTAAACTCTTTCAAAAAGCCTTTTGTTACCGTTAGTATCTTTCACTTCGTAGTCAAAGCTTGGCATTGAATTATGATAAGTTATTTCTCCAAAAAGATTTGATTTGCTGCCGATTACATAAATAACTCCGGCTCCAGCTCTCCAATTAAAATCAAAAGCTACTTCTCCTTTTGATTTTTTGGGATTGACGTAATCTCTATAGGTAATAACAAGCATTTCGCCGCCAAAACCGCCAGTTAGATAAGGTTTTATTATTGGCGTCAAAGGTATTTTAGCTGTTATGCTAAGCATTAAAGGAAAGGAATTTAAGCTTGTTTTTCCGACAAGTTCATAATCGACGCCGGGAATATTGACGAATTGTTCAACTTTAGCTGAAAATTTTTTATCGGTATAATTTTTTTTAAACCAGTCTATACTGTAGCAAATATCAAGCGCTTCGTCTATTCTTTTGCCTCCTTCAAATCCAATGATAAAACCGCCGTCGGTAACGTTAGGATTAAAGAACCCAAGCTTAATTGCAGCCGCATTTTGAGCAAAAAATAAAGAATTAGCAAAGATTATAAATACGATTATTAATATTTTTTTCATTTTACCCTCACAAAATAATTTATGTAAGTTTTTGATTACTCAAATTTTAAGTAAACAATTTTTTTACCAACTGCCGCTTGCTCCGCCTCCGCCAGAACTGCCTCCGCCACCAGAGAAACTGCCAAATGACCAGGAACTCGAGCCAGAACTTGAATGATATCCTGAAGAAGCAAAAGTTCCAAAAGTTGAGTATGGTGAAAAACCTAACTTTTGAGTTAAAAATTTTTCTGCAAATTTTTTAGCAAACAATATTTTGAGAACCGGATAAAAAATTAAATAAATGATTAGTATAACAAAACCGCCCCAGGCGCCAAAAATAAAAACTGGAAATAGAGAATAAAATGGGATAAGAAAAATGTATAAAAACCAACTTTGACAACCGCTCGTAGTGATTCCAATTAAAGTAAATATTCCCAAAATTGTGAATACAAATAATGCAACTAAAACATTCAGTGGAAAAGGTATGGTTTCAATATCATCCTGATTTTCTAATGGGGTTGAAAATTTATATTCCCCTTTTGTGGCATTGATAATCGCTTTAATTCCATTTTCTACGCCGTGATCATAATTGCCGTTTTTAAAATGAGGCGTTATTTCCTTTCTGATTATTTGAGATGCTAAGGCGTCGGTTAAAACGCCTTCAAGTCCATAACCTACCTCAATCCTTAGTTTTCTATCGTTAACTGAAATTACAAGCAAAACGCCATTATCTTTCCCTTTTTGACCTAATTTCCAGTAATTAAAGACTTTGTTTGCGTATGATTCTATATCTTCTCCTTCAAGAGAAGGAATTGTCAATATAGCAATCTGATTTGAAGTTTCTTTTTCGAAATTTTCAAGTTTTTTTTCTAATTTTATTTTTGTTTCGCCGCTTAAAATCTCAGCATAATCGTTTACGCGAGAATAAAGAAATGGGATGTTGCTTGCCAAAATAAAATCAAAAAAAAGGAATAGAACGATAAAAAAATTAACTATTTTTAATTTGTAAATCATCTCTTAACTCATTTTTGTCGTCAGGTTTTATTTGAAAGCCATTATCAATCAATAGCTTAGCGCACTTTTGAATTGTTTCAATGTAGGCTTCTTTTAATTTTCCTTCTTTGATTTTTATTGCCATAGAATCGGCAATTTCTTGCCAGGTTTTTTGCGATACAACTTTCGCTATTCCAGAATCTGCTTTTATTATAATTTTATGTTCGAATAATGAAACAAAAATCAGAATGCCAGTTCTATCTCGTGTATTAAAAATTTCATATTCAAGAAATGCTTCGTTGGCTTTTTGCCAACAGCTTTCATCCATTCTCTTCTTATCAACGACTAATCTTTTTAATGGTTTAATAAAGAAGAAAAGAGATGCTAACAAAGAAGAAAAAATAAAGCTTATTAAGAGCAAATAAATAGGATCGAATACGGCATATTCTGGGAAAAAATAATTAGTTATTGAGATAATAATGAGCGCCAGAAAACTGCCGAATGATAGAACCTTGAAATAACTTTCATAATAATCGTTTGATTGTTCAATTAAAATTGGAACAATTTCTCCAGAAATTAAGCTTTCAGCTTTTTGAACTTCTAATTTAATATCTTCAAAATCTTTTTCAGATAGATTTAGTTTGTTTTTCATTGAGATTTATCTTTCTCCTTTTAGATCGAAGTATTTAATTTTTTTTATGGCAAATCTGAACGGGAAAAAAAAATTATTGAGACAGCGCAAAGCGACAACCAGAAAAAATCGTCGGCTTTAAAATTAGGCATATGTAAATGAATAATAAATACGAAATATTTAACAACAACAAAAGAAACAATGAAAGCGACAAAAGATTTATATTCGTTTTTTAGGACTTTTTTAACTGAGAAAGTCAACGTTGAAGGTTTGTAATTTTTAAATGATGGAAAAAAAGCTGGGGTTTTAGAAGCCCATTCTTCGTAGAATTTGCCAAATTTTTCATGTAGGAAAGCTTCTTCGGCAAACATAATTCGTTCGTAATAAATGAAAAATAAGAGGGATACGATCACAATAATATAAAATGATTGAGTTAAGCTAACAACTCCCAACCACATTAAATAATTGCCAAAATAAAGAGGATGTCTAACTATAGAATAAACGCCGTCGGTATTAAGATTTTCGGCTTTCTGAGATTTTGTATTTGTTCCAGATGTTCCTGGTCGAACATATCCTATTGTGAAAATTCTAACAGTAAGTCCTAAAGATGAAATCGCAAAACAGAATGCCGTCCAATATCTATCGAAATTTGTAATATATTTTTTGGGATGAAGCAAAAGAGCGTGAATTGGAAGCAATAGAAAGAAAATTATTGGTATAAAACTGCGGTATTTAAATAAAAAATTGCCGTGCTTTCTTAGTTCGTTTTTTAACATAATGCAAAAAATAATAATTTTAAATAATAATATAAAATTAAATTAATATTTTGTAAATTAATATGTTGAAATAAAAAAAGTTTAAAAATGTCACAGTCATTTCAAAATCAGGAAAAAAGAATTATTTTTTTTGATTTGATGAGAGCATTAGCCGCTATTATGATGATACAAGGGCATACTATTGATTGTTTGCTTGCGAAAGAATATAGAATGGGAACAGCTTATTTTATCTGGGAATTCATGAGAGGATTTACGGCTCCAATTTTTATTTTTGCGTCTGGAGCTGTATTTACATATTTATTATTTAAAGAAGACGGCTTATTTTGGAAATCCACAAGAGTCAAAAAAGGTTTTCAAAGATTTTGGGTTTTGCTCTTTACGGCTTATTTATTGAGATATCCAACGGCTTACATTTTTTACTTTGGCGAAGTTGCCGATTTTCAATGGAAAATATTTTTTACTGTAGACATTTTACATTTAATAGCGTTTTCTCTATTATTTATCATCGGATTGTATTATTTAAAGTTGCGTTTTAGCCTTGATCCTTATGTATTGTACTCTATATCGAGTATCATAATTTTAATATTATTTCCTTTCGCAAAAGATTATGAATGGTCCAATATTTTTCCTTTATATATAGCAAATTATTTTTACAAGAAGTCAGGTTCTATTTTTCCTTTAATACCGTATTTGTTTTTTGCATTTGCCGGGGCTGTTTTTGGAATTTATTTAAGAAAAAATAAGTTAAAAATTTTTTCTTCAAAATTATCTATAAAATTTTTAATAATAGGAATTTTTCTAACAATAGTCTCATTAGGCGTATTTCTTGTGGAAAAAAAATTTCTTGGAGAAAAAATTCAGTTCAATTCATACGAAACTCATTTGATAATATTTAGACTTGGCGTAGCGCTCGTTTTGAGCTCAATATTTCATCTTATTTCTCTTAAAATTAATTCTCTTCCTGTAATTATTTCTTCATTAGGCAAATATTCATTTAGCGTTTATATTGCTCATATTATTTTATTGTATGGCAGCGCGTGGACTGTAGGTATTGGTTATTTTTGGGGATATAAACTTAATCCAGTTGAAAGCATTTTGGCGGCTGTAAGCATGATTGCTTTGATGGTTTTTATGGTTCAAATGATTATAAGATTCAAAGAATATAAGTTGAAGTTAAAACTTTCAGCCGAAAAAGCTGCTGTTTATGAGAAAACATAAAGAAACCGAGCCAATTAGATTAAGCGAAGAAGAAAAAAAATTCGAAACGTCTTTAAGACCTAAAAATCTTAGCGAATTTTTCGGTCAAAAAAAAATTGTCGATAATTTAAAAGTTTTCATTTCTGCGGCAAAAAAAAGAGACGATGCGTTAGATCATTGTTTATTGACTGGACCGCCGGGATTAGGCAAAACAACTTTAGCTCATATAATAGCAAATGAAATGAGCGTTGATATTAAAATCAGTTCTGGACCTGTAATTGAAAAGCCTGGAGATTTAGCGGGATTATTAACAAATCTTGAAGAGAAATCGGTTTTATTTATAGACGAAATTCATAGATTAAGTCCTGTTGTAGAAGAGTATTTATACTCAGCAATGGAGGATTATAAAATAGATATTATGATTGACAATGGTCCAAACGCTAGAACGATTCAAATTAAATTGCCAAAATTTACTTTAGTTGGAGCTACGACAAGAGCAGGTTTGCTAACCGCTCCTTTAAGAGATAGATTCGGAATAAAATTTAGATTGGACTATTACGATAAAGAAACTTTAATGGAAATAATTAAAAGAAATGCAAAATTATTAAATGTCAAAATTGAAGAAAAAGCTTCAGAAGAGCTTGCTGCTCGCTCTCGTGGAACTCCTAGAATTGCGAATAGATTGTTGAGAAGAGTTAGAGATTTTGCCGATTTTGAAAATAAAAAATCTATAGATTACGATATTGTTTGCAAGGCGTTATCCGCTTTAGAAGTAGACGAATATGGACTGGACGAAATGGATAAAGAAATAATTTTAACCATTATTGAGAAATTTTCTGGAGGACCGGTCGGCCTTTCAACTTTAGCTGTCGCAGTAAACGAAGATCCTGGAACAATAGAAGAAGTATATGAGCCTTTTTTAATTCAACAAGGTTTTATTCAAAGAACCCCGAGAGGACGCGAAGCGACTGAATTGGCTTATAAGAGATTTAAGCTTAAGAAAAAATCTGAACAAATAAATTTATTTGAAGATGAAGATAAAAATTAAAAACATCGAGTTAGGCGATTCGCTTCCGATTGTTTTAATTGGCGGTCCCTGCGTTATCGAAAATGAAAGCATGGCTTTTGAAGTTGCTGAAAAAGCGACGGCTATTAGCAGAGATTTAGGTATTGGATATATATTTAAAGCAAGCTATAAAAAAGCAAATCGCACAAGCTTGAATTCATTTACTGGAATTGGGGATTTAGAATCGTTAAAAATTATAAAGTCAATAGGCGAAAAATTCGATTTGCCAACTTTAACCGATATACACTCTCGGCAAGAAGCTAAAATGGCAGCCGAATATGTTGATATATTGCAAATTCCAGCTTTTTTATGTAGACAAACAGAATTGCTGCTTGCGGCAGGTTCTACTAACAAAGTAGTAAATATAAAAAAAGGACAATTCTTAAATCCTTACGATATGAAATATGCCGCTGAAAAAGTTGCTTCTACAGGTAATAATAAAATTTTGCTTACTGAGAGGGGTACGACTTTTGGGTATAATAATTTGGTAGTTGATATGAGGTCTTTAGAAATCATGAAAGAGACTGGTTATCCTGTTATAATGGATGCTACTCACTCAGTTCAATTGCCTGGAAGCGGAGGAATAACAGGCGGCGATTCTCGTTTTATTTTGCCAATTTCAAAAGCGGCAACAGCTGTTGGAATCCATGGGCTTTTTTTAGAAATTCATCCTGAACCATCAAAAGCCTTAAGCGACGCTCAAAGTCAACTAAAATTAGATTATTTGCCTGAACTTTTAGATGTAGTTGTTAAGATTGATTCAATTGTTAAAAGCGTGGATATAATAAGCAAATTCAAATCAAAATAAAATAGCTTTAAATTTTCAAATTGATTTAAAAGAAAAAAAATTGCGAGGAATTTAATGAGAAAAAAAATTATTGCCGGCAATTGGAAAATGTACAAAACTATTCAAAGCGGTTCGGAATTAATTTCATTTATAAAAAATGAATTGTTAAAAAATCCAGCGCCTGAAAATGTTCTTGTCGTAGTTTGTCCCCCGTTTACTTCTTTAGATTCTGCAAACGCTCTTTTAAAAGGTTCAAAAATCGGTTTGGGCGCTCAAAATATGTTTTATGAAACAGAGGGCGCTTTTACTGGCGAAATATCGGGCGAAATGTTAAAAGCGGTAGGTTGTGAGTATGTTATTTTAGGGCACTCTGAAAGAAGAACTTATTTTTACGAAACTGACGAAATGATAAATAAAAAAATAAAAAAAGCTTTAGACTTTGAGTTAATTCCAATTTTTTGCATAGGAGAAACTTTACAAGAAAGAGAAGAAGGAAAAACTTTTGACATAGTTAATATGCAAATACAAAAGGGATTGGAAGGATTGACTTCCGCTCAAGTAAAAAATATTATTATCGCATACGAGCCTGTTTGGGCAATTGGAACGGGCAAGACTGCTACTCCAGAACAAGCTCAAGAGGTTCATAAATATATCAGAGATTTGTTGGCGGATATGTTCGATAAGTCGGTCGCTGAAAATGTTGTTATACAATACGGAGGAAGTGTAAAACCAGAAAATGCTAAATCTTTGCTTTCTCAACCAGATATTGACGGAGCATTAGTTGGAGGAGCTTGCCTAAAAGCTGAATCATTTTTGTCAATAATTAAATCGGCTTATTAAATATGTCAATAATTTTTTCAAAAAAATGCGAACACGGCTTACAGGCCGTGTTGCTTTTAAGTTCAAAATACGAGAGTAAGTCATTAACAGCTTCTGAAATCTCTAAAGAGTTAAACATACCGAAAGAATTTATTTCAAAAATTTTACAGTCTTTGCGGAAATATGGAATTATAGAATCCAAACGCGGGAAAATTGGAGGTTTTGCTTTAGCAAAAAAACCTTCGGAAATTAAATTGATCGATATTGTTAAAGCTTTAGACGGCGATGAAATATTTAAAAATTGCGTATTAGGTTTTCCTGGTTGTTCGACCGAAAACCCATGTCCCGTTCATAATAAATGGGGAAAAATTAGAAATGAAATCTTAAACATGTTAGTTAAAGACACTTTGGAAGATATGAAAAATTACACTTTAAAAAAATTGAATTATTTAAAATAATTTTTTTATTTTAAATCAGATAAAATAATCCGATTATCTATGTTAAATATTATATATCATTTAAGAAAAAACTTTAACAAAAAAAATTTAAATATTGGATTATATAGAATTCTTTCTCAATTTTTGATTGTTATTATATGTATTTGGGCGGGATTTGAATTTAAAGATTTTATTAAATATTTAGAAAGCGAAGGTATCGAAGGCTCTAATTATAGACCTCCTGCTGCGGAAGGTTTTTTGCCAATAAGCAGTTTAATGAGCTTATATTACTTTTTTCTTACAGGAGAAATACATAGTTATCACCCAGCGGGATTTTTTATTTTTGTTGCGGTTTTAATAATGTCTTTAATTTTAGGAAAGTCTTTTTGTTCTTGGATTTGTCCGATTGGTTTTTTAAGCGAAAGTTTAGGAGATTTTGGCGAAAAGTTATTCAAACGTAAAATAAAAATGCCAAAAATTCTGGATTATTTTTTCAGAAGCTTAAAATATTTTTTGCTGTTATTTTTTTTATCAGCGATTTTTTCCATGAGCGAAAAGGCTTTAAAATCTTTTTTAGACAGCGATTATAATTTTATGGCTGATGTGAAGATGTTTTATTTTTTTGCCGAAATTTCTCAATTTTCTTTAATTGTTATTTCAGCTTTAATTGTTTTGTCAGTTATATTTAGAAATTTTTGGTGTCGATATTTATGTCCATATGGAGCTTTGTTAGGAGTTATAGGGCTAATATCGCCGATAAAAATTAAAAGAGATAAAAATTATTGTATTGATTGTGGAAAATGTTCAAAAGTTTGTTCTTCGTTTATACAAGTCGATAAGGTTAATTATGTTATATCGGATGAATGCGTTTCATGTTCAAAATGTATCGACGCGTGTCCAGTAAAAGAAGCTCTTGAATTTTCAATTTATCAAAAAAAAATCAAAAGAAAATTAGCGCCTCTAATTGCTTTAAGTTCCTTCTGGATAATAATCATAATTGCAATAATTTTAGGTCGCTGGAAAAATAATCAGCCACTAGAAAAATATTTAGAATTGAACAAAAAAATTGAAAGTTTAAATCATCCTCGAAGCGCAAAAGAGGCAAGAAGTTTTGAAAATAAATAAATTTATTTAAAATAATTTTTAAAATTTAATCTAAAAAAACGAAAACGATTTTTGTTAAAAATACCGATTTGAATTTAGCTTAAAATAATGAGTGAAATTTTTTTTGATTCAACGGCAGACTTTTACGATGAAATGATTGAAATTGAACAACAAATTTTAAAAAGAAAAGAAAGTTTTGCAAAGCTTTTTTTTCGTAAAATTAATTTTGCATTAGATATTGGTTGCGGTTCTGGCGCGGATATAATCGCTTTAGGTAATTTTGTTGAAAAAGCGATAGGCATTGATATTTCTAATAAAATGATAGATAACGCAAAAAAAAATTTGAAAAAATTCAGAAATCAAAATTTGAATAGCTCTATCAAAATTATGAAATATAATATAGTCGATTTTAATAAAGAATTCGAAAATAAATTTGATTTAATTGTTTCTTTAGGAAATGTTTTGCCTAATTTAAATAAAGTTGATTTAACGAGAGCATTGCAAAATATTGAGAGCTATTTAAAGCCAAACGGAGAGTTTATATTCGAGTTTTTAAATTATGAAAAAATATATAAAAAAAATGAAAGAATTATAAAAATTCGAGAAAAAGGAGAATGGATTTATATTCGTTTTTATGATTTAGAAAAAGATTGTCTTGGATTCAACATTTTAAGATTCAAGAAAAAAAATTTTGATGAGAATGAAATATATTCTACAATTATATATCCAATTTTTATAAAAACCGCTGAAGAACTTTTGTCTAAGTTTTCTTCGCTAAAATTTGAAATATATGGCAGCCTATCAAAAGAGCAATTTGACGTTGAAAATTCAAATAACACGGTTATTTTTGGAAAAAAATTAGCTAATTAAATTTTTACTCGTCAAACATTTTTTGAAATTCATCAAAAGAATAAATAGGCTTTTTGCATGAAAAATTTTCGCATACAAAAATTGTTAAATTATGTTGTGAACTATTTTTGTTTTGAGCGATTGGCAAAGACGTATTAACTTCATCGACATTGTAAATTAAAGTATCGAATGGATAAAAATTATTAAAGAATTCGGTTTTAAACTTTTTAATTTCAGAAGTATCGCCGCTTAAAACTATTGTTTTAGGGTTAGAGTACTTGCTTATAGCAAAAGAAAGATATGAACCAAAACCTAAAGGATATTTAAGAGCATAATTTTTAATCTTTAAATATTGTCTATAAAACATATCTTCAAAGTTTCTTAACCCGTAAATATTTTTTAATTTTTCATAAGCTAACAATAATTGCGAAATCCCAGAAGGCAGAGCATTATCGTAAATATCAACTGTTCTTATCAAAATATCTTTGGCTTCTATTGGCGAGTAAAAAAATACGTCGTCGTCTTTAGAATAAAATTTATCGATTGACAAATTAAATAACTTTAACGCATATCCAAGATATTCTTCAATCATTGAAGCTTCGTATAAATTAATTAGGGCTAAGATAAAATATGAATACGAATCAAGGCATCCGAAACCTTTGCATTTGCCATTTTTATAAGTCGTATATAAAATATTATTATTAAAAAGGTTTTTTAAAATAAAATCAGCCGTTTTTAGAGCAAGACCGAGATATTCATGTTTGCCTGAGCATAAATATAATTTTGAAAAAGCGGAGATTGTAAGAGAATTCCATGCGGAGTTAATTTTATCGTCTGTTAATGGTCTTTGTCGAGTCATTCTATATTTGAAAATTTTAGTACGAGCAGCAGACATAATTTCATAAAATTCGTTTTGTGAGAGCTCAGACTTATTCATAATTTCGCTAATATTGCAACGAGAAGTTAAAATATTTTTTCCGTCAAAATTTCCTTTTTCAGTAATGCCGTAGAATTTCTTTGCTAATTCAAATTCTTTTTCGTTTAATATTTCTTTTAACTCGTCGTAGTCAAAAACGTAAAATTTTCCTTCTTCATTTTCAGAATCAGCGTCGATTGCAGAGTAAAAACCGCCTTCTGGCGAAAGCATTTCTCTAATTAGAAAATTAGCGACATCGTCGGCGGCGTTTAAATAAAAAATGTCTTGCGATGCTTGATAAGTTAAACAAAGAATTGAAATAAGTTGGGCATTATCGTAAAGCATTTTTTCAAAGTGAGGGACAATCCAATAAGGGTCTGTGGAATAACGAGCTAATCCGCCGCCAATTTGATCGTAAATTCCTCCGCTTAACATCATTTTTAACGTATGTTCTACTGCGGTTAATTCTTGTTCGTCTTTAAAGGTTTTGCGATATAAAAGCAAATAATTTAAAACTGGTATCATGGGAAATTTAGGAGCAGAACCAAAACCGCCAAATACGGAGTCGTAAGATTTTAGAATATTAGAGGTTAAAGATGAGAATTCTTCTTTTGTGAATTCGTCGCTAAGCGTATTAATTTTTGCTAAAGAAGAAAGCGCTTTGACAACGTCTTCGGAACTTTCATAAATTTCTTTTTTCTTTTCTCTATATGCTTTGGCTACTGCAATTAAAACGTCCTTAAAAGAAGGTTTGCCATATTTTGCTGTCTTAGGAAAATAAGTTCCTCCAAAGATGGGTTTTAAATCTGGAGCGAGGAAAACTGATAAAGGCCAGCCGCCGCTGCCTGTTAACATTTGAACATAGTTCATATAAATATTGTCGATATCTGGTCTTTCTTCTCTATCAACTTTTATGTTTACAAACAACTCGTTCATTATCTTAGCTATTTCTGGATCTTCAAAGCTTTCTTTTTCCATTATATGGCACCAGTGACAGCTGCTATAACCAATACTGAGAAAAATTGGCTTGTCGAGTTTGCGAGCTAATTCTAAAGCTTCTTCGTTGTAAGGATGCCAATCGACTGGATTATCTTTGTGTTGCAATAAATAAGGCGAAGTTTCAAATTGTAGTTTGTTCATTTTATTTCTTTTTGATATTGACTTTTGTTAAAAATAATTATAAATTTAGATTCAGTTAATTAAATAATTTTTGACGCCGCGGGGTGGAGCAATTGGCAGCTCGTCGGGCTCATAACCCGAAGGTTGTAGGTTCAAGTCCTACCCCCGCTACAAAATTAAACCCTTGTTTAATTAAACAAGGGTTTTTTCTTTTAAACATATAATCGCTTAAATAATTTCCTCTATTTTATCATAGAGCGATTCAAGCTCTTCTTCAATATTATAGAGATTTAAAATTTTTTTTATAGTTAGTTCAACTAAAATATCTGGACAGGAAGCTCCGGTTACAATTAAGATTTTTGGATTATAAAAGTCGCTAAGAAAATTATCGAAAATTTTTTCTTTTTTTTCCTCAATATCAAAAGAGTAAATTGAATTATTATTAATTATTTTTTCTGGGTTAGAGATATAGTAAGTTTTTGAATATTGAGAACATATTCTTGCCAGACCAGTAGTATTTGAAGAATTATAACCGCCAATAACTATTGATATATCGGGTTTTGTCTTTAATGCTTCTATTACTGCTGTTTGATTGTCATTAGTGGCATAGCATAGAGTATCTCGCGTGTCAGCAAATCTTTCTTTTAAATTTTCAGCTCCAAATCTATTGATATAAACATTTCGCAGATAGTTTGAAATTTCTTGGGTTTCTGAGGCGAGCATAGTGGTTTGATTTACAATTCCGATTTTTTGTAAATCTCTTGTTGGCAGAAAATCTTGAGAATATTTTCCATCGAAAATTTTTAAGAATTCATTCTCTGAAATTTCATTAAATAGAAATTTCTCGATGAATTTAGCTTCATTTAAATCTCTAATGATTAAAGATTTGGATTGACGAGAACTTCTAGAAAAAGTGGCTTTTGTTTCTTCATGGTAATATTTTCCGTGAATAATAATTGTGTAACCTTCTTTGGCTATTGCTGAGGCTCTGTTCCAGACTTTTTCTACAAAAGGACAAGTTGTGTTATATTTTTCAGTGGAGATGTTTTTTTTTGTCAATATATTTTCAATTTCAAGCGAAGTTCCAAAAGCTGGTATAATAACAATGTCATTTTCGTTGATTTCGTTCCAATGGATAAGTTGTTGTCCGTTAGAGGTCATTATAAATTTAACGCCTTTAGCAATTAAATCTTCGTTTACGTCAGGATTGTGAATCATTTCGCTAAGCAGAAAAATTCTCTTGTCTGGATTTTCCGCTAAAGTTTTATATGCTATTTCGATGGCGTTTTCAACTCCATAGCAAAAACCGAAATGTCGAGGTATTATGATTGTAAATTTGCTAAAGTTGATAATAGTTGGATCAAAATTTTTTTTCTTTGGATCTTTGAGTCTTCTGATATTTTTAATTTTGGATATTAATTGGCTTTTATAAAATGAGGGAACGTCAAATTTTTTCATAATTTTTTTTAATTTAAAACGAAAATTAAAGAAATAAAATTCAACTTAAAAATTTTTTTATTCAGAAATTATTAAATAGCATTAAAAATAATATATCGAAACGAAGTTTTCGCATTACTGAAAATGAGTTTATAATGAAAGGCGTTAGCTTTATTACGTTTTTAGCTTTATGAAGAAATAAAATATTATCTCCAATTTAAATTTTACGGTTTATTATTTCTAATAATTCAGGTTAAAAGTCGCGTAAAAACAACTTTTTGAAAAATATATTATCGCTTTTATATTAAAACTACAGAATGTAAATAAATTGAAAATCTAATTAGCGACGTTTATTTGTTTATTTTTTAATATATATCTATCTTTTTTTTCAGATTTTAATTTTGACAAATCAACAAGCAAAAAGCCGTCGATACAGTTATTAAAAGCTTTGTCAATGCTGAAAGCAAAAAATTTAGCGCCGCCATAATCGACTAATTCAGAGTATTGTTTATATAAAACAGGCGGAGAGCAATTGTACATCTTTAAATACTTTTTTAATATTTTATAATCTTCTTTATAATTTTCTCCATTAAATATCTCCTCAAGGGCGTTTTTTGTTTTATTAGAAATTAAAAAAGGGTCGTAAGGTTGAATGTCAAATTCTTTAGAGCTAAACCATTTTTCGTAATAATAAACTATCATATCTTTAGCTTCTTCAGGATAAGACGCGCTGATTGATACTGCTCCCATTAAATATTTATATTTCGGGTTTGACGCTAAAAAAGCTCCTATGCCTTGCCATAAATTATCTAAAGCCGAAGTGTTCCAATATTTTTGTTGTACAAAACTTCTGCCAAGCTCAATTGAACACGAGAGAATTTCTTCGACGAATTTATTTTCAAATTTATAAAGCGAAGAGCAATATAAGCCGCTAATGCCTATTGAATTTAATACTTCGTCGCATTTTACAATTCTATAAGAGCCAACGATTTCAAGATTTGCATCGTCCCAAAGAACAATATGACTATAATATCTGTCGTATTTATCTTGATCTAATCTTTTCCCAGTTCCTTCTCCAACTTTTCTGAAGGTAACTTCGCGAAGTCGGGCGATTTCTGTTAAAATATTTTCATATTTATCTCCTTCGATAACAAAAATTTTTTTTCCGTCGTATGTTTCTCCTAAAAGAGTAGATGAATATAAGTCATTTTTTATTAATTTTCGATCAATGGGATGGATGATGTTTTTTTCAGTCTGAAAAATTCCTTTTTTGCCTTTGCCGATTCTGTATAAGTGTTTTCTAAGAACTTTTGAAAAGTGATTATCTTTTAAATTAGAATTTAAAGCTTTTGATGGAATAATATCTCCTATAACTAAATTTATTGTTTTATTAGCTTGTTTAAACAATTCTCGAGGCAAAAGCAGGGTAGATAAATTGTCATGAATGAATGAAACAAAATAGAAAAGAGCGGAATTGCGAGCTTTTATATAAATTGGAAGTATTGGGGAGTTTGTTTTTTTGGCTAAATAAATCGCTCCTTTTTTCCAATTATCGTCTTTTATAGTGAAGAAGTTTTTTAAGTAGGCTCTTGATACTTTTCCAGCTGGAAAAATTATGATCGCGTAATCGTTTTCAAGATATTCTAAAATTTTTTCAATATTTTCTTTTTGCGATTTGTCTGAAAAAATGTTATATGGCAATAAGAAATCGTTAATATTGTCAATTGCTTGAAGAACTTCGTTTGCAAGAATTTTTACGTCAGGTCTTACTTTTTTTACAAGTTTGATTAGAGCTAAAGCGTCGAGAGCTCCGAGAGGATGATTTGCGACAATTACGACTTTTCCTTCGACGGGAATTTTTTGAATGTCTTTTTCGGAAATTGAATATGAAAAGTTTAGATGTTCAAACAATGCGTCGATGAAAAATTCGTTTTTTGAATCGGAGTGTTCTTCAAGGAAAGAGTTGATTTTGTTTATTCTTAAAATTTTATTTAAAAAAGGCAAAGTAAAATTTTTGTTTAAAAAACTTTGTTGATTCAATTTAGGCGAATATTTTGATAAAATTTCATTTAAGTTAATTTTTTTCATAAATATTGATATTTTATTTCAAAGATGTAAATTTTAAACCAATTATTCCAGCCAAAATTAAGCCAGTAAAAAAAATTCTTTTTAAGTCAAAAGAGCTTTTTAACCAAATGAATTCAATTAAAGCGCCGCCTGCGATTGCTAATCCCATCCAGATTGCATAAGCGAAACTCATAGAAAAGCGCGTCATTGCTTTTGAAAGAAAGAAAGCCGCGAAAAAACCGCATATAGCGTAAGAAATAAGAGGATAGGTTTTAGAAAAACCGTCTGTTAATTTTAAACTGTACATCCACCCAATCTCAAAAAGACTGGCTAGTAAAAGATAAATCCAATATGTCATAGTTTGTATAATAAATTTTTTAATTAATTAAGAAACATAACTCGTTAAAATATCAAATTTAAACAATTAATTAGATTACGATCTAAATTATGATCGCGATATATTTTAAGACTGCAATAATTATTTTCAGCGTCTTTATAACCTTTTTATAAAAATATTACGCATTGACAGATTGAGAGTATTTTGCTTTTCTTAATCTTTTCATCGGCGCAATTTCGCTTTCATAAACTTTTTTTATACCGTCGCCAAGCGATTTTTCAATATCGCGAATGTTAGAGACTAATCTATACATGCCCATAATTTCAACTGACGCCGCTTGATCGGAACCCCACATCGCTCTATCTAAAGTGATATGTCGTTCTACAAAATTGGCTCCAAGAGCTACAGCAGCCCAAGTTGGAGATAAGCCTACTTCGTGACCGGAATAGCCAATTGGGCATTTGGGGAACATTTCTCTGTACGTTTTAATTAAGTTTAAATTTAATTCTTCTAATTTGCAAGGATAAGCTGAAGTAGAATGAGCGATAAGCAAATTATCTTCGCCTAAAATTTGAACGGCTCTTTTTATCTCTTCTAAAGTCGACATTCCTGTAGAAAGAATTAACGGCTTGTTTAAAGATTTAAGTTTTAATAATAATTCTTCGTCTGTTAAAGAAGCGGAAGCTATTTTATAAATCGGAGGGTTAAAGTTTTCAATAAAATCTACTGCTTCAACATCCCAACAAGAAGCGAACCAATGAATCCCTTTTTCTTTGCAGTATCTGTCAATTTCAGCATATTCTTCTAAAGAAAATTCCATTTTTCTACGATATTCAATGTAAGTCATTTTTCCCCACGGAGTGTCTCTTTCTAAATTCCATTGATCTAAAGGCACGCAAAGTTCGGGCGTTCGTTTTTGAAATTTTACGGCGTCGCAACCGGCGAATACTGCTCCGTCGATTAACTTTTTAGCAAGTTCAATAGAGCCATTGTGATTTATTCCGATTTCGGCGATAATATAAACTGGCTCGCCGTCGCCAATATGTTTGTTCAAAACTTTAATTTTGTTTCTCATTTTGTTTCCCTTTTATTTTTTTTTGTTTGCTTCGATTAAAATTTCGGCAAATTCTCTAAAAGCTCCATTTCCGCCTTTTGCTTCGCAAACATAATCTACGTTTTTAATAATTTCATAAAAGGAATCTGATGGGCAGGCGCTTAAGCCAATTATTTTAATCGCTTCTAAATCGTTAACATCGTCGCCTATATAAGCGATTTCTTCAAGTTTTAATTTTTTTTCTTCGGCAAATTTTTCGATGAATTCTTTTTTCTCTTTTACGCCTAAGAAAGCATTTTCGATTTTTAATTTAATGGCTCTTTGAGTAACAATAGAAGAATTTTCTCTAGTTAAAAAAATAGTTTCGATACCAGCTAATTGTCTCAATCTTTCAACTCCCATCCCGTCTTTTAAAGAAAATTTTTTTAGTTCTTCGCCGCTTGCCGAATAATAAACGCAACCGTCTGTTAAAACTCCGTCGACATCAGAAATTAGAATTTTAATTTTTTTTGCTTTTGCGGCAATTTTTTTTGAAAGTTTAATTTTTTTTACCACGCGGTAAATCCTCCATCTATTATGAGATTTGCTCCTGTCATATAAGAAGCTCCATCGGAAGCCAAAAAAATCAAAGCTGATTTGTAATCTTCTTTATTTGCCATTCTGCCGAGCATTGTTTTCGCCGAATATTTTTTTACGAATGTTTCATTTTGGTTGTTATATACGCCGCCTGGAGAAAGACAAACGCATCTAACATTTTGTTTGCCCCAATAAGACGCAATGTATTTTGTCAGAGCTATTACAGCCGCTTTTGTAACGCTATATGCGGGCGGTTTAAAAAAAAGTTGTTTGCCATTTTCGTCGACATATAAACTTTGGTCAGGAGCCGTTATCCCATATGTCGAAGCTATATTGATTATAACTCCGCCTCCAGATTTAGCCATTTGAGATCCGATAATTTGAGAGCACAAGAATACGCCTGTTAAATTAACATCGATTGATTTTTGCCAGAGCTCTAATGGATAATTTTCTAATTTTGAATTTTCGAGCGCGGCTTTTGGGCTTTCAAACATATCGTTTATTGCGGCATTGTTGACTAAAATATCAATTTTGCCATATTTTGCTATTCCTATATTTAATGCGGAGATTATAGAATCTTTTGAAGTTACATCCAACTCGATTGGCAGTGAATCGGAGCTAATTTCGCTCGATAATTTTTTACAAGCGTCAAGATTCAAGTCGGCTATAATTACATTAGCTCCAGCCTCTGATAGAGCTTTGCAATGTTCCTGCCCGAGAAGGCCTGTCGCGCCTGTTACTATTGCCGTTTTTCCTTTTAAAGAAAATATGTTCATATTTTTAAAGTTTAATTTTTAATCGCTGGTTTAGTGTTAAAATTCCCTACTTTTCTAAAAACAAGACCAATAGGTTCTCCGAGGATTCTGTATTTTAATTGATTTTTTTCGATAGCGTCTTTAAGCAAATAAAAAATTTCTTCGTATGCTTCAAGAATATAATGGATCTCCTCTATAGTATGAGAATATGATATATTATGAAATCCGTTCCAAAGAATTCTTTTTCTAATTAATTCTTGTTGAACGTAACTTTTAACAAGCAAAGGATTTTGTTCAGGGAAGGAAAAAGCGATCATCGAGCGCGAGTCGTAACCAAAACATTTAATATTATTTGATAAACCTAATTTATCGGCGATAGCGTTTGCGCCATCTTTTAATAATCGTCCTTTTTGTTTTAAATCGGAAATAACATCGTTTTGTATCATTTCAAGTATTGTCGCTTTAGCGGCGGCTAACGATAAAGCTTCGCCTCCAAATGTTGTATAAAAGAATACTTCCTTTTCAAATAATTTCATAATTTCTTTTCTTCCAGTCAAAATTGAAATTGGCATTCCATTGGCGACAGCTTTAGAGAAACAAGCAAGATCGGCGTCGACTTTATAAAATTCTTGAGCTCCGCCGAGCGCAATTCTAAAACCTGTCCACATTTCATCAAAGATTAACAAAGAACCATTTTTATGGCATGCTTCTTTTAATTCTTGTAGAAAGTTATTTTTAGGTTCTTCAAAAACAGTCGGCTCCAAAACAACGCAAGCTACATCTTCGTCTAATGAATTTATTACAGAATTTATATCGTTATAATTGATTGTCCATGTTAAATTTTTAATTTCCTCGGGAATACCGGCATCCCTATCGGTTGTAGCAATATACCAATCGTGCCAGCCGTGATAACCGCAACATAAAACTTTATTTCTTTTAGTATAAGCTCTGGCGACTCTAACAGCAGCGCTTACGACATCGGCTCCTGTTTTGCTATATTTAACCATTTCAGCATTCGGAATTATTTGGCGAATAAGTTCGGCGACTTCAACTTCAAGCGGATGCGGCATCGAAAAAGTGATTCCATCTTCAAGTTGTTTTTTAATAGCTTCGTCTACGGCGGGATATGAGTAACCTAAAGATAATGGTCCTATTCCCATATTTAAATCGATATACTCATTGCCGTCGACATCCCACACTCGAGAACCTTTCCCTTTGGCTAAAAAAATTGGAGCAACTCCAAAGACATGTTGCTGCGGTCCTTTAGCCAATGTTTGAGTTTGAGATGGGATTAAATTTTTTGCTCTTTCGTATAAGTTCATCGATTGTTTTATAACCGGATAATTGTTTGCGTTTAATTCTTCAAACATAATTTGCCTCCATAAATTTTATATTATTTTTTTTCGAAGCTTGATGTTCGTTAAATTCTAAAATTCTATCGACAATAAAATCTCCAGTAAGTTTTTCGTATTTTAAAGCTTCTTCCAACAAAGCAGGTTTAAACCATTTATTTTGAAAAGATATTTGAAATATATTGCAAGCGATTCTTTTAGCGGCGAGAAGTTCTGCAATAATCGAATACAATCCTCCAATCGAAAAATGATCTTCGACTACAACTATCAGCTTAGAATTTAAAGCCGCTTCGATTATCAAATTTTCATCAATTGGTTTTAATGTTCTAATATTTGCAAGCATTACAGATAAACCAATAGTTCTTAATTTCTTTGCGGCTTTATATGCTTCGTTAAATAAAGCTCCATAAGAAAAAATTGCGAGATCGTTTCCATTAAAAATTAATTCCCCTTTTCCTATTTCAAATTTTTGTCTATTATCAATCAGAGACGGAAGATTTATATATCGTATATACCAGGGCGATTTATCTTCAATGATTTTATCCAATCCAAGTATTAAATCTTGTTCGTCTGAGGGAGCGAAAATTCTCATATTTGGAATGACGCGCATCAATGAAATATCTTCAATTGCTTGATGGGTTGGACCGTTAGCTTCGGATAGAATGCCAGCAAAACTTCCAACTAATTTGACATTAGCGTTTGAAATTCCAATATCTGTTCGAATAAATTCAAAAGCTCTCATAGTCAAGAATGCGGCGAGAGCATGAGCAATGCATACGTTTCCTCTTAAAGCTAAACCAACAGAAGCTCCAACCATCGTTTGCTCCATTATGCCAAAATCTATAAATCTATCGGGAATTATATTTGGCAGATTTCTTATTGCCGCTCTATTCTCAGCGGTAAGAATCAAAAGATTGTCTTTGGCAGCTGCAAGTTCGAGTAATTTTTGTTCGTAATTCATTTTATCTCGCAATAATTGTTTCAGATTGAATTGTTGCTATATAGTCGTTTTCTAATTCTAATAAGAGTTGATTGACTTCATCGTTTGTAAATTTACAAAACCATCTATCAGCTCTTTCTTCAATGCTTGGCAAACCTTTGCCGCGTTTTGTTCGAGCTATTATTGCGAAAGGCTTTTCGAAGCTTTTGTTATTGTCGACAAACTCAAATGCTTGGCGCAATTCGTCAAAAGAGTGCCCGTTAATTTCTTGAGTTAAAATTCCGAAGGCTTCAAATTTTTGCTTTAAAGGCTCCAACTGGATAAGTTCTTCGGTTCTTTTGTTTGCTTGGAAAAAATTACGGTCAATAACAAAAACTAAATTGTTTAATTTTGCCGTTGAAGCAAAAAGGAAGGCTTCCCAAACGGAGCCTTCGTTCAATTCGCCATCGCCCAATATTACTATGATTTTATTCTTTGCGTTCTTTTTTTTGCAATCTAAGGCTACGCCAATTGCAACAGAAGCCAAATGTCCTAAAGAGCCGCTATGAAATTCTACGCCTGGAATATTAGTATTTGGATGCCAGTATAAATAATCTTCTGTGGACAAATGATTGTTTAATCTTTCTTTAGAAATAAATCCAAGTTCTGCAAAAATTGAATAAAGAGCGGGGACGTCGTGTCCTTTAGATAAAAACAAATAATCTCTATCTGGTGATTTTAGATTATTTAAGTTGACATTTAAATATTCGCAATAAAGAAATGTTAAAATGTCCACGCAGGATAACGACGCTCCCAAAAAGCATCCCCCGCCAGCTGACATTTTAATACAACTTTTTCTAGCTGATAAAGCAATTTTGTTTAATTTTGAATTTTTTTCTTCGTTTTTCATAAGTTTTATTTTTTTATGGATACATTTTTGTCATATTTGGCTCAATAGTTTTTAGCTGACCAATGTAATGTCTATACCAATTGACGCCAGCAAGATGAGAATTTAAATTAAAAATATCTTTTCTCTTTTCAACTAATTCAAGAATGTCATAAATGCCAAAAGACTGTTTTATAGGATATAAGTTTTCATATACGGCTTTTATAAATAGATAATCTTCATAATAATCTAAAGTCCAACGGTGATAAGTCGAATAATCTAGATTTGCGTCCCATTTAACATTCCCAATTGAAAATATATCTGGGTTTTCCCAGATGTATGGTGTTGTATGTTCTCGCTCAAAATCTTTAGTTGCGTTTTTCCACGCAGTTTCTAAAGCTGAGAACTTCATTATCTCAACATCGTTACCATCGGGATATGAGGCTGGATGTAGATTGCTGACATAATCGTATTTCGGATAAGATTCGATAAAATAATTGTAAACGTTGTCAACGACTGCTGGGTCTATTAAAGGACAATCTGAAGGGATTTTAGCGACAGCATCGGCTTTGTATTCCAGCGAGCATTTATAATGTCTATCAAGAAGATCATTTAAACTTCCGCGGTAAAAATCGATATTTTCATTTTTACACAATTCGACAATTGCATCATCTTCAGGAGAAATAGATGTTGCGACAATAATTTTATCTATAAATTTTGATCGCTTTAATCTTTCTATCATTAAAGATAAAATTGGTCTTTCTAAAACGGGCAACAATACTTTGCCTGGCAATCGGCTAGAAGAAACTCGAGCTTGTACGATAGTGGCAATTTTTATTTGTTTCATATACTATTCTTGTTAATAGTTAGCTTGAGCTTGTAATTGAGCGCCGATAAATGAATTACTTTCTTCAAGGTTAATAAGCTTTCGAGCTTCAGTTGCGATATTTTTAGCGCTTGTTCCGCCATTTTGAATTGGGAGCAATTTTTTTAATTCATTGATATCAAATTCGCTATAAACTTCTTTGCCTAAAGCTAAGCCGAGGTAAACTACAGAAGAAAATCTTGTGATTAAAACGTCGCAATTAGCTATCATCGGATAAATATCTTCTTTCCAAAAAACTAAAGATCCGGGAGCGAACTTCTCGATTTCTTTTACGGCTCTTTCATATTTTTCGTTCGGATGAAGTTTAAATATTAATTTCCTCCCATTTGAAATTTTTAAGGCTTTTTGAATAAATTTTTTTCTATTTTCATATTTGAAAGTTTCTCTTGAGTCAGATGTGGCGACTAAAACAAAATTTTTATATGGGAAATTATTATTTAAGTATTTTTCGCAATCGTCGAAGTTTGGTATTCCCGTGACTTTTATTTTTTCAGGTTTTACGCCTTTTTTGATAAATAATTCTCTATAACCTTCGCTTGCCACGCAAAAGATATCATATGCGTCGGACAGTCCCATTGCGGAAGTGCTTGCAAGCCATCGGGGTAGTTTAAGCGCTTTAACAAAATGATAAATTAAATTTTCAGGATCGGTCATTCCTTCCTGAACTAAAACTAATTTTTTATTTCTAATATTTTTTGGAACGATTAAATCAGCGCATGTGAAGACTAAATCGTAGTCGTTATTTTTACCCTGATAATCTATTTTGCAATTATGGCTCGATAAAAATTTTTCAGCGTCTTTTCTGAACTCGCCGCCTAAAATAGTAAAATCCAAAGCTCCGGTTTTTCTAACTAAATCTATAAATCCATCCGCATAATAGGGAGTAAAATAATTTTCGCAATCGGGAAAATATTGAGATATTTTATACATCATTTTAGTTTGATTTAGCGAGCCGCAGATATAAAGAATTTTTTTCATTATTTCCGATTTTTTTTAATCAAAGTTATATGTTGGCTTTTATGCTAATATTAAGCAAAGATTAAATAAAAGTTAAAATCGAGCGTTAAGCGCGAAGAAAAAAATTAAATAACGACGTTTTTTTATTATTTTTGGATTGAAAACAAATGCTCTTGTTAAAATAAAATTAACTAAATATTAAGCAAAGATTAAGAGAAAAGTTTGGCAAAGAAGAATATGAACTGTAATGTATCAAAGAACAATAATTATAAAATTAAATTAATAAAACTTTTACTTGCAAGTTGAGATGTACAAAATAAATTAATATATTGTTTCTAAAAAGTTTCAAGTAAATTATTAGACGTTATATTAATCGAGCGAAATATTTTTTTAAAAATATAAATTAATAAAAAAGGAGTTAATATGAGAGCGAATAATAATTTTAAATTATTTTATTTATCAAGCTTTTCTTTATTTTTGAATTTATCAAACTTTTATACTCAATCAGACAGCTTAAATAATTGGAAAATTAATGGAATATTAGGGACTACTTTTAGTCAAACATATTTATCGAATTAGGCGGCCGGAGGAGATAACTCATTATCTTTGAATTCAATTTTTAATTTTAACGCAAATTATAAAAAAGATAAAAAAGCGTGGGATAATTCTTTTTCTATCGGTTATGGAATATTAAAACAAGAAAAGGAAGGAAAATATAGAAAAACGGACGATAAAATTGAGGTTTCTTCTAAATACGGCTACGAAGCTTTTAACAAAGTTTATTATTCTGCTTTTGTAAGTTTTAAAACGCAAATGGCAAAAGGCTTTAAGTATCCAAATGATTCAATAAAAATATCGGATTTTTTAGCTCCAGCTTACATAGTTGGTTCGCTTGGCGGCGATTTTAAATTTAATTATCTTAGCGTTTTTTTTAGCCTTTGACATTTAAGTTAACTATAGTCAAAGATAGCTATTTATCGTCGATGGCGCTTTTGGGGTAAAAAAAGGGAAGAAAGACCAAAGAAGAATATGGCGGTTTTCTTAAGATTAATTTGAAAGTAGATAATTTTAACTTGGAATTTCTTGATAATGTGTCATTTAATTTAATCGCAGAATTCTTTTCTAATTATCGAAAAAATCCGGAAAATATCGACGTAAGTTTAGAAAATATAATAACATTTAAAGTAAATAAATATCTGTCCTTAAATTTTATCGCTCATTTAAAGTACGACGACGATATAATCTTTAAAATTAATGAAAATCAGGATGGAATAACAGACAAACAAGGTCCGAGAACTCAATTTAAAGAAATAATAGGAATCGGCGTCGGAATTAATTTTAATAATTCAACGACATTCTTTTTTAAAACAACAATTAAATTTTAAGTTTAAATTCGAATCTTAAGCTTAATTTGGATTTAACTGGCTTACCATATAAAAAGCCTGGTTTAAATGGAGTCGCTTTGATAGCTTCAATAACAGACTCTTCGCAGCCGAAACCTAAACGTTTTAAAATTTCGATTTTATCAACTTTTCCTTCTTCGTTAATAAAGACTAAGAGATAAACTTTGCCTTCAATTCTAGCTTTTTTTGCTTTATCGGGATAAACGATTTTTTCATAAATGCTTTTTATCCCGCCGATTGGCTGGGGCAACTCGTCGGGCAATTCTATATATTTGTCATCTTCTTCTCCGTCTAAAGTGAGACTATTTGTAGATTTTACCGACGAGGGTCCAATAATAAAAATTACAATTAAAATTAGGCGAAATAACTTGCTCATAACTTGTTTGATGTTTTGTTATGAGCAAGTTAAGAAGTTAATATTAAGCCAAAGCTAAAAGAATATTAAAAAAAAATTAAACTTATATGTTTAAATTTTTAAAGAAATCAAAATATTTGGCGAGATAAAAAATCGCGATTTTATAAATAATCCATGATGCTAATGGAACATACAAAATAGCTTTTTTTCGCTGGCTGTTTGATAATATTGAAAAACCTAATCCCATTACGATTAATTGCCAAATGTAAACCGGATCTATTATATTTAATATAAGTCCGTATATAGTATTTTTATCGATGTTCAAAATAGAAGCTAATGATAAGGACAAAAGTACATCTTCGCGTATTAAAGAAGCTATAAAAACAGCTAACGAGTAAATTGCATAAATGTAATAAGATAAGCCGTAGGCAATCATCGTCGAGCGATATGAATTGGAATAACCAAAAAAAAGTTTTAGAATTACGTAGTAAAAAGTTGCGACTATAAAAAAGAAAATAAAAAAGTTTACAGTAATTGCTCCAATCGTTATAACAAGATTCAACGGCGAATCAAAATAATTTCTAATTTTTTCAATTTGCTCTTCAGCCTGTTCTTGAGTAAGCTTACCTTCTTCAATCATTTTATGAAAATTAGAGGATACTTGTTGAATTTGTTTTTCAACAATAATGGTTTTAATTACTGGATTGGAATAATAAACAATATAAGCTAAAATTGTAAGCATTATCGATAGAAGCAAAGGAAGAAACCAATCGCTATTTTTTAACGGGAATGAAGACACATTGGCATATACTAAACTCGGCTCGTAAAAAATGCCCGCAAATTTGTCGGATAACGAATATTCAATTTTTTCTTCTTCAAAACTTTGATTTGCGTCGATCATTTCGACTCCACTTTAAATTTTTGAATTAAAAAATTATTTGTTAATATAATAAAAAAAACGAAAAACATAATCAAAAGCAAACTTCCTTCTATTCCAAAATATCCTCCATTTAAAGCTAAGCTTGTTTTCTTTAAGTTTATCTTTATTAACGCGAAATCGCAAAAATAGCCGCTTACAGGAAATCCAAAAATTGAACCTTGAAAAAAGTTCCAAGAGAAATGAAATGAAATGCAAAATGACAATGATTTGATCTTTAAAGTCCACATTCCCAAGAAGACGCCAGCTAAAAAAATGTTTGCGAATGAAATTAATGAAAAATCTGGATTAAAAAAATGAGCTAATGAAAAAATAAATCCTGAAGCTATTGAAGATAGAGCGATTTTGAGATCTTCATTTATTTTTTTATCCTTAATACTATGATAAATGTTGAAATTTATATATCCTCTAAAAATTAATTCTTCTGAGATAGATAGCATTAAAAAAATAGCGGCTTCTGCTAACAACTGATTAATATCAAATCTTATAAATTGTATCTCTGTTAAATTAAAAATAATATTTATCGCAAAGAATAAAGCTGAAATTATAAATGGCAAACCGAATCCAATAGTAAATATTGTGAAATTTATGCTTCTATTAGTAAAAATTATACCATATTCCGAGAAATTTTTTTTATCTATTAATTTAACGGCTATAAAAAAAGTTGATACGGAAGATAAAAGAAGAATAAAATTATTAATTATTTTAGAAATGCCAATTAAAAGTATTTCGCTTATCAAGAAAAAATAGAAGTAGTTGACGGAAAAAAACAAAAAAATAAATAACGATAATTTTAAGACGAATGAAAATTTGAAGCTCTTATAGTCAATGATAAAATCTTTTATTATTTTCATTGAATCTAAAAAAATTATGCGATATTTTAAAAATAGTTAAAATTCTTTACGGTTATGAGAATTCCAGAAGATAAAATTGAAGAAATAAGACAACAAGCCAACTTAGAAGATATAATCGGGGAATTTGTAAGATTAAAAAAAAGCGGCAAAAATTATTTGGGACTTTGTCCTTTTCATCCTGAAAAAACGCCATCGTTTTCAGTAAGTCCTGAAAAGCAGATTTTTTATTGTTTTGGATGCGGCAAAGGAGGCAATGTTTTTAATTTTTTAATGGCGATAAAAAATATTTCCTATATCGAAGCGGTAAAAGAAGTAGCGGATCGCGTTGGAATTGATTTAACCTCTTTTAAGAAAAAAGATAATAATGATGATCGAAAAGAAGTTTACTATAAAATTAATGAAATTGCAGCCGATTATTTTTTCTCTTGTTTAAAGAACATTTCTGTTTCTAAAGAAGCCATCGATTATTTGAAAAAGCGGGGCTTGACAAGAGATTCAATTCTAAGCTTTAAAATTGGATTTAATCCAGACGAGTGGGAAAGTTTAACAAAATATTTGATGGGAAAAAATATAGATTTAAAAATAGCTTTAAAATTAGGTTTGGTTGGCCTATCAAAAGAAGGGCGATATTATGACAAATTTAAAGGAAGAATAATTTTCCCGATTAGAAATACTGCTGGAAAGATCGTCGGTTTTGGAGCGAGAATTTTAAAGACCGACGCTAATGTCGCAAAATATATAAACTCTCCAGAATCTCCTGTTTATCAAAAAAAATCTATTTTATTTGGATTATACAATTCCAAGGAAGAAATCAGAAATAAAGGTTTTGCGATTATTGTAGAAGGCTATATGGATGCGATTTCTTTGTTTCAAAACGGCATAAAGAATGTTGTCGCCGCAAGCGGAACCGCATTCTCTGAAGAGCAAGCAAAACTATTGTCTAAATATGCTAAAGAAGCTATATTATTGTTCGATGCCGACGAAGCTGGATATAAAGCTGCCTTAAGAACATCGCAAATACTATATGCGTCGGATTTTAACGTAAAAATTGCGGTTTTGCCTGAAAAAAAAGATCCCGACGAATTTATTCTTCAGTATGGAAAAAATAATTTTGAAGAAATTCTCAAAAATGCTCAAAATTTCATAGAATTTTCATATAACTTAAAGATTAGAAACCTCGATGATAGGCATAATCCAGAATATTATGCAAAAGCTGTAAAGGAGACTGTTGAAATAATTTCATATATCCCAGATCAGATAAAAAGAGAAGCATATATAAAACTTCTGTCAGAAAAATATTCAATATCAGAACAAGCTTTAATATTAGAATTAAACAAAAATAAAAGCAAAAACGAAAATATTATTCCCTATCAAAAAAAAGATGAAATAATTCCAAAAAAACTTTCTAAATTCGAAAAAAAAATTTATTTATACGAGAAAGAATTTATTAAATTGCTCTTTTCGGGAAAAAAAGAAATCGCCGATTATATTTTTTCGGAAGTAAATTCTGAAGATTTTTCAAACGAAAAATTATTTAAATTATTTGAAATAATTCAAGAAGTTTACTATCAAAAAAACGAATTTAACGCAGCAGTAATTATAGATTTTATCGAAGACGAAGAATTAAAAAAATTTGCAATCTCTACGGCGCTAGAATTAGAAAATAAAAGCGAAATCTGGAATGAATTAGCAAACATTGACGACGAGAAATTACAAGAACAAAAACTAAAGCTTGCTAAAGATTTAATTGCAAAATTTAAATTAGTTAGATTGCAAAACGAAATACAAAATTTAAATGAAATATTCGCGCAAACATATGATGAAAATCAAAAAGTTGAAATTTTAAATCAAATTACAAAGCTTCAACAAGAGAGATTGGAATTGCAAAGAATCGAGGAAAAAAAATGAAAGACTCTTTTTTATATGAAATAAATTATAGAGTTTGGCATCGCAAAAAATATGGCGTCAATTCAAATAAAAAAATTTCAGATATTCCCGATGAATTTATCGACAATTTGAAATCTTTTGGAATTGACTTTCTGTGGCTGATGGGCGTATGGAAAACAAATTTAAATTCCGTTAAGAAATTTTGTTTTGAGCAAAATTTAGTTCACTCATATCAACGAACATTAAAAGCTTTCACTCCCGAAGACGTAGTTGGCTCGCCTTATGCGATCGAGGAATATGTATTAAATCCAGAATTTGGAGACGAGAGCAATTTGCTTGAACTTAAAGAAAAATTAAATAGGAATGGAATAAAATTAATTTTAGATTTTGTTCCAAACCACTTTGCCGCGGAAACAAAATTAATTGAAAGATATCCAGAAATTTTTCTCGAAGTTGGAGAAGAAATTTTTTTAAAAGACAGTTATACGTTTTTTTCTCCAGAAGCGACGCCAAAAAAATATTTTGCTCACGGTCGAGATCCTTTTTATCCGCCTTGGCTTGATACAATTCAAGTAAATTTTTTTTCAAAACAAGCTCGAGAATATTTAATCGATATATTAAAAAAATTATCGACATTATGCGACGGCGTAAGATGCGATATGGCAATGCTGGCTTTAAATAATGTATTTTACAATACGTGGGGATCTGCAATTAAAAATACAAATTCTTTCAGCATTCAAAGAGAATTTTGGGAAGAAGCGATAGAAAAAATAAAAAGAATTAATTCAGATTTTATTTTTATAGGGGAAGTTTATTGGAATTTGGAATACGATTTGCAAAAATTAGGCTTTGATTATACTTACGATAAAAGACTTTACGATAGACTCAAATTTTCAGACGCGACTAATATAAACGCTCATTTAAAAGCCGATAAAGAATATCAAAAGAAATTAGTTAGATTTATTGAAAATCACGATGAAGAAAGAGCAATGCGAGTTTTCGGCAAAGATAAATCTTTTGCGGCCGCCGTTATTATTGGCGCTTTGCCTGGTATGAAATTGTTTTACGACGGTCAATTCGAAGGCAAAACCGTCAAATTGCCAGTTCAATTAATTCGCGAGCCAATAGAACAAGAAAATAAAAAAACTTTAGAGTTCTATTATAATCTTTTAAATATTTATAAAGATCCCTTATTTAAAGATGGAGAATGGAAATTAATAGAAGCGGAGCCTTCATGGCATAACAATTTTACCTATAAGAATTTTATCGCATGCCAAAGAACTTACAAAAATAAAAATGCTTTGATAATTACAAATTACTCCGATATTCAATCGCAATGCAGAGTAAAATTAAACTTATACAATTATGGGGAAGCTATAGAACTTAACGACGTTTTAAATAAAGTGAAATATTTGCGATCAGTCGAAGAAATACATCATATTGGTTTGTATGTGGAATTGAAACCTTTCTCATCGCATATATTTATTTATTAAAAAATTTTTTGTTAATTAACTAAAATTCATTATTTATTATTCAATAATAAATCAGGAGCCAATTATGGAATATTACGAGCTTCACCCGCAAAATCCTCAAATTAGATTCATTAAAAAAGCCGTCGAAGTATTAAGAGAAGGCGGCGTAATTATTTATCCCACTGACACAGTTTATGGAATCGGATGCGATATATTTAATAAACAAGCTTTAGAAAGAGTTTTTTCGATCAAGCAAGAAACTGATACAAAACTTTATAGTTTTATTTGTCCAGATCTTAAAGATATTTCAAAATATGCAAAAGTATCTGATTATGCCTATAAAATAATGAAAAAGCTTTTGCCAGGTCCTTATACTTTTGTTTTGCCAGCCGCAAAAGAAGTTCCTAAAAAACTATGGACAAAAAGACAAACTGTCGGCATTAGAATACCTGACAATTTAGTCGCTTTAACTTTAGTTAAAGAACTAGGAAACCCTATAATTAGCACTTCTGCAACAAATAGAAAAGGCGAAATTTTATACGATCCGTTAGAAATTAAAATTCAATTTGAAAATCAAGTAGATTTAATGTTGGCTAGCGGAGTTTTAGCTAATAAACCAAGCACTGTTGTAGATTTAAGCGGAGATGAACCTGAAATTATAAGAGTAGGAGCAGGCGATATATCAATTTTTGAAAAGTAAAAAAGGGGCTTTTTAATCAGCCCCTTATGCTTTTTTTATTCTACCTTTTTTGCATTCTAATATTTGATATTATTGCTTCTTGTTTAACTCTTAAAATGTCCATTGTCTTATTTGAATATGACTTATTATCTTTGAAAAATGTTATAAAATAAAAATAGATTTTTTCACTCGGCATATTGGTTGTGACCAAAACAGTTGAATTGTTGGCATTTCGTCTTAACTCTCTAATAACTAATTTATTATATCCAGCTGGAGCATTAATTTGATAGTATGTGGTATCAATATTAACATAACCAGGATATGGAGTGTCAACGCATACCGTATAGCCATTGGCGGTAAAATTTCTATCTGTATAAAAATAATTAACTAGAAAGTCAGGTTCTCTTTCTGGAGCAATTAGTTTTGTAATAAACACATATCCAGGCAAAATAGTGTCGTTTCTTTTCATTCCAAAAAACACTGTATTGCCTTTAGCCTCTAAAGGGGAAAAAGAACCGTATAATCTACAATTTCCGCCTAAATCATCATTAAACCCAGTTAATGCTGCTGTTGGCGGCGTTGATAAAGTTAAACTAAATGTGCTATCGGCTTTTATTGGGGCCTCTCCAAGCATAAATGGATTATTTTCGCTTCCCATATAAGCGAAAATTTTAAAATTTTGTCCTTTAGGAAGTATTAGAAATTTTCCGCTTACGATATTGCTTGTTACACCGCCGCCGTTATCATTTTCGTCTTCAGAGCAGCCAAAATATAGAAGTCCCAAAATTAACGCGCTAAAGATTGAGATTATTGATGATTTCATTAAAACCTCCTTTTTGAAATTTTTATATAGACAAAATTAACATCAATAAAAGCGCCATTTATAAAATCGTTTTTTTAGAGTTTTTTAATATTAATTTTTGTTTGTATATTTAAAAATAGAGCATTTTTGAATATAATTTTATACAATATCTAACTTAAACAAATAAATGATAAAAGAATGTTTATCTTATGTTAAGTTACATTAATATTGATTATAGCATTTGACGTAAACTATTTTCTAATAAGGGAATAACAATAATTTTTAATATGAAAAAACGGGCAGAAGCCCGTTTAAAATTATGCTAATATTGCAGCAATACAAGCTGTATTAACTATATCGTCTACAGAGCAACCGCGACTCAAATCAAAAAAAGGTTTAGCTAAACCTTGACTTATCGGTCCAACGGCTTGCGCGCCTCCTAATCTTTCCGCAATTTTATAACCAATGTTGCCAGCTTGTAAATCTGGAAAAATTAAAACATTTGCTCTTCCAGCGACTTTGCTTCCAGGCGCTTTTCTTTTTCCAATTGATTCGATTATAGCAGCGTCAAATTGCAATTCTCCGTCGATATTCAAATCGGGTCTTTTTTCCTGCGCTAATCGAGTGGCTTCTCTCACTTTATCGACTAATTCATGTTCAGCGCTTCCTTTCGTTGAAAAAGATAACATAGCGACATATGGTTCGTCGCCGGCTAATTTTTTGTAATTATCCGCTGCGGAAATGGCTATATCAGCAAGTTGCTGCGCGTTTGGATTTGGATTAACAGCGCAATCTGCAAAAGAATAAATTTTATCTGAGAATACCATCAGAAAGAAACTTGATACGATAGATATTCCTTCGGCGGTTCCAACACATTGAATTGAAGCTCTCATCACGTCTGCTGTTGTAGCAATAGAACCGCAAACTCCGCCGTCAGCCATACCTTCTTTCACCATCATTGCTCCAAAGAAAATATCTCTTTTGATCGTATTTCGAGCTTCTTCGATAGAAATTTCTTTCCCCCGCTTTTTTCGCATATTATAAAAAATGTTGGTAAAATCGCTAAGTTTGTCAGATTTTTCTGGGTCGATTATTCTTATTGCTTGCAAATTAACCCCAAGCGCTGCCGCTTCTTTTCGAATTTTTTCTTCGTTTCCCAATGTAATAACATTTGCAATATTTTCTTTTGTTAAAATTTCCGCGGCTTTTAAAACTCTTTCATCGTGAGATTCTGGCAATACTATTGTTCTCTTTTTTTTCGAGGCATTTTCTCTTAAGCTTTTAATAAAATTTTGGGTTGACATAAATTGCTCCTAAAAATTTTGAATTTATTTATTCCAAAAATTAAATTTCGATAAATCGGGCAGATATTTTCTTTCTCTTCTTAGTTCATAATTATAAATTATTCTGCCAATTTCTTGCATAAAGGGATATGCGATTTCTTCGTATTCATATTTGTCGTCGTTAAATACTTGATTGTCGTTTGTATATATAACAGCCGCTAAAAAAAACTCTATTTTCTTCTCATAATCTATTATATAAGCCATATCTAAAGTATATCCGTAAGCGTTGCCTACTTTGTTAAATATCCGAATTGATTCTTTTATAGTATCGGTTGTGTTGCCAAACATAAAAAATTTACAGTAACCGTCAAAATATTTTTTGTAAGGCTCATATTTAGGATAATCGCTTTCTCGAGGATACATTGACATATATTTATATAAAAATTGATAATCGTCAATTGATAAATTGAAACGCATTTCTTTTTCGAAAATTTCCGGAAATATAACAATTTGCAAAATTTTATATAAAGAAGGCAATGATATATAATTAAGTTTAGAAAAATCAAATCTGTCTTCTATTAATTTGTTGTCTTTTACATAACCTTTTCCTTTTTTATTATTAGGGGCATTATTGCTTAAATCTTTATCCCAGATTCGTTCAGGCTCTTCGTATAATATATTTCCATTGTTGTCAATAAATTTAAATGGATTTGTTATTAAATTAGAGTTTGTCTTATTGGGCGATGAAAAAAAACGATGAGCGATTCGAGCTTCAATAAAACCTCTTTTCCATAGTTCTTCATTAATATATTGAGCTCCGCAAAATTCAAATAAACGATTATATGCGTCGTTGTCGCTAACAAGAAATATTTTTTTTATGTATTGAGCAATTGATGGTTTGCCATTTTCAGAAGTAGTATCTATATAAGCGGATGGATGTCCCACAGATGATTCTTCAAAAATTATAGTTGTATTTTTATCGATATGGAAACCTTTTGCTTTTAGCTCGTTAATTTTTTGCAAACTTAAAACTGCGGCGATAAGCTTAACTACGCTTGCCGGATAAAAATAATTATCGTTAACGTTAAAATAGTAGTCCTTTAATATGGGAAAGTTATTTTGATTTCTATCTATTTTTCCATATATAATTTGCAATTCATATTTGTCTTTATTATTTAAAACTGAATCGACAAGAGCATTTTTGCCTCTAATTATTTCTTCTAATGTTAAATTAGTTTGACGATCTGTTTGCTTCGAGCTGTTAAAACAGCCAAATAATAATAACGCAAATAATATGGCTATATAATTTTTCATGTCGCTTTAAAATATTTATTTCCGGCTAAATGATTTAAATAAATATTATACGCATTTGAGTCAAAAAGAACAAACTTAATTTCTTCAAGAGACATTTCATTTTGATATTTTTCTATAAAATCAGTCGAAGCTTTAATTGCTATTTTACAAGCTTTTTCTAAAGGGTAACCGTAAGCTCCGCAACTAATAGCGGGAAATGCAATTGACTTTAAATTATACTGTCGAGCTAATTCTAATGAATTCCAATATGCAGAATATAATAACTCATCTTCGTTATTGTTTCCGCCTCTCCAGATAGGTCCAACAGCATGTATTACATATTTTGCCTGCAATTTATAACCTTTAGTTATCTTTACATAACCTGTTTTACAACCGTTTAGCGTTTTACATTCCTCGAGCAATTCTGGACCTGCTGCTCTATGTATTGCTCCATCTACGCCTCCGCCGCCAAGCAATGTAGTATTTGCCGCATTTACGATTGCTTCTGTTTTTTCTTTTGTTATATCTCCTAAAGCAGCTGTTAAAAATACATTTCTCATAATTATTTACAATTTAAAATATCAAAATAAAATATCAATTTTTTCGTTGATATTCAATATGAAATGATTATATTTTAGAAAAAAAATATGTTTTCAAAGGAAATCCAAGCTGTTAATTATTTAAAACGACTAAATATTAGACCAACTCCAATAAGATTAGAAATAATACAAATCTTCTTAAAAGAAAATAAAGCTATTGGCTATAACGCGATTAAAGAAAAGATAAAAAAGACAAAAGATAAAGTAACAATCTATAGAACTATAGCTCTTTTTTTAGAAAAAGGAATTCTCCATAAAGTCAATGACGGGGAAAGAGAATGCAAATACGCCTTGCGCTTTTTCAGCGAAGAAAATGAGAAGACTAATGATCATTTGCATTTTAAATGCGAAAAATGTTCAAAAATAATTTGCATAGAAGAGGCTACAATTAAGATTGAAAATTTTCCAGAAAAATATAAATTGTTGAAATTAAATCTATTCGCCGAAGGCATTTGCGATGATTGTTTGGAAAAAAATAATGCCAAGATTACTTTTTGAGGAAGTAGTTTAATGTTAATCTTTCAATTATTAATGAAAAGAACAAAATTCTTTTTTTATATTTTATAGATTTTGAGCTTATAATTAAAATTATAAGCTTTTATTTTAATATTTCATTTACAAAGATTCAAATCAAATTATATATTATAGCATAAAAAAAAGAAACAATAACTTTAAGGAAAAAAAAAGAAATATTGAAAATAAAAACGGCAACTTTAAGTTGCCGTTTCAATGAATTGATTTAGGGTTATTTTATATAAACCATTTTTTTAGTTAATGTAAAATTAGAACTTATAAGTTTATAAAAATAAATTCCGCTGCCGAAAGCGTTCATGTTTAAGCGGTAAAATCCGTTTGCTTTATCAGTTTCAGATAATTTTATATGAATAATTTCTCTTCCTAACTGATCGTAAACGACTAGATTTGCGTCAGCTTCAATAGGAACGCTAAAATTAATTGTCGTATATCCGTTGAATGGATTCGGATAATTTTGTTCTAATTTATAACTCAAATTTTGACGCTTGTCGTTTTCTACGGAAACTAAACTGCTAAGCGGGCGTTTCCAAATGCCGGTGGATTGGGAACCTATATATATATCTGAATTTGTAATATGGATAGTATATATATATTGAGACATAGGAATATTGTCTGTAATGTTTGACCAGGATCCTCCTTTATCATTAGAGTAAAAGATGCCAAAACCGTTTGAAACGAAAATCAAATCTTTATTAATATAAACGCAAGTATTGACTTTATAATTAAAAAATTGATTGACGAATTCTGTCCAATTATTGCCGTTGTTAGTAGAAATATAAAGGCTTTGATTTGTAGCTAAAATTATCAAACTATCTTTTGAATCAATGTCATTAATTATTTCGCTGGAGTCAAAAAATAAATCATTCCAAATGTTTATCCAATCAATTCCGCCGTTTGTAGAAAGTAATAATTTATTTTGGTTAGCAACTTTTTCATGTATATATAAATTTGAATTGTTTTTTGATGACAATAATTGATAAATTGTTCCAGCGCTTGTATAAACAGTGTTCCAATCTGTTCCATCGTTGGTTGTTTTATAAATTTTATTTACTCTCAATTGAAATAAACCATACATATTCATAGTCATTCCGTTTAAATATCCGCCAAAAGATTGATCTATCTTTGTCCAGTTTTTCCCATTGTCGGTTGTTTTGTAAATTCCATCGTAAGGATCTCCTGCCAGAACAGTAGTTTTTCCTGTAAATATACTATATTTGAAACATATATATTTGGGGAAGAACAATTTATCCAAAGGCCCTATTTTAGTTGATACGCCGGTTGAGAGGTTGTAAGAGTGGATTCCATTAGTATTAGTTCCAATATAAATTGTGTTAGTAAAGTGATTAGAAGTTATAGTTTGAGTAATAGAATTTGAAATGCCTTTGTTGATTTCCTCACAATTTCCTTCTATATTAATAGTTCTATAGATACCGCATCCTTTATAAAGTATATAAAAGTAATTTCCAAATTTTTTTATTTTATTAATAGAAATTTTTGAGTTGTTTGGCAGTCCAGTTAAATTTAATGAAATTATACTCCATGTCGTCCCATTATTTGTAGATTTATAGATAGTTGAATTATCTGTTACCGCGTAAACAACAGATGACACAGTCTCAATAAAATCAGTTACTTTTGAATTATTAAGCAAATTTACAAATGACCAATTTGTTCCATTATTATCTGAATATTGTATTTTCCCAAGATCGCCTAGTAAGAAATGTCCATTAGACAGTTTTATGATTGGAGCTGGCTCGCTTTTATTGACTCCGGTACTGATTGTCCAGTTTGCTCCATTGTCAGTTGATTTATATATAATACTATCTTTAGTTTGAGCAAACATCACATTATTAAAGTATCGGACAGATAAAGCGGTTTTATTGCTTATTCCTTTTGTTTTTTCTATCCATGTCGAACCATTATCTGAGCTGATAAAAATGCCATTTGAAGTAGCTGCGTATAAAGTTGTTCCTTGTAGAAATGCATATGAATATAATTGATTGTTCCAGTTAGTCCTGAGCTGATTATTTCCCAGTTTTCGCCGCTGTTTGTAGATTTTTGAATTGTATTGTTTGTAGCGATATAAATAGTTGAAAAAATACTTAAAGTATTTTTTATATTTACAATAGGGCTTGAGGAAGTATATTGGATATCTTTTTTAATCCAATCTTTTCCCCAATTTGAGCTTATGTAAATTCCTTCTTGCGTTCCTAAAACTAATGAGGAATCCTTAAAATTAACAAGATCATTAGCAAATGAGCCGTACGGAGCATTAATTCTTGTCAATTGCGATAAAATATAAGAATTAAGAAATAAAAAAATAACTAAAAATAAGATAATTGAGAAACGATGAATAAATCCCTCCTTTAATTGTCTTTTTTATTGAGGCTTAGTTATATCAATAAATGCGCCAGTATATAATAGACAAAAATAATATTTAAATAAAGTAATTGTATGTAATAATATTCAACTCTATTTTATAAAATAAATAGATTTTTTAATAAAAAAAGTCGTTTATGTTTAAGATAAAATAAAATCCTTTTATTAAATTAAAAATTAAAAAAATTTTTATGGAAATAGGAACCGACGCGTTTAAAGCTGCTTCAATTATACAAAACGGCGGCCTTGTCGCTTTTCCAACAGAAACAGTTTACGGGTTAGGAGCCAACGCTTTAAATTCATTAGCCTGCGCAAGAATTTTTGAAGAAAAACAAAGGCCAACTTTTGATCCTTTGATTATACACATTTATCAAATAGAACAATTATATAAAATCTTTGAATCTCCAATTCCCGATACAGTTTTTGAATTGGCATTAAACTTTTGGCCTGGTCCCCTTACTATTGTTTATAAAAAAATGCGCGCAATTCCAGATATAGTAACAGCTGGTCTGCAAACTGTAGCTGTAAGAATGCCTTCAAATTCTACTGCAATGACCTTGCTCGAAATTTCAAATGTTCCCATAGCGGCTCCAAGCGCTAATAAATTCGGTTCGTTAAGTCCGACAAAACCAGAACATGTTTTAAAACAAAATTTTAATATAGATTATTTATTATTAGGCGAAAATCCTACCAAAGGAATCGAATCTACGATATTGCTCATTGAAGAAAACGAATGTTTCTTATTGAGACCAGGAGCTGTAGCTGTAGAAGAGATAAATAAAATAAGAAATGTTAGAATGGATTTGTTAAATCAAAAAAATAATAGCCCTTCAATATTAGCTCCTGGGAGATTGAAATATCATTACTCGCCAAAAAAAGCGACATTTTTATATAAAGAAGAAGTATCAATACCTTCAAACTCGGCATTAATCGCTCACAAAAAAAAGTTATTCGATAATCGATTTAAAAAAATTTTATATACCTCAGAAAATGAAAATCTGATAGAAATAGCGGCAAATTTGTTTGATAAGATGCATATTTTAGAAGACGATAACGAGGTTGAAAATATTTTCATTGAACCCGTAAAGCCTGAGGGTTTAGGTCTTGCAATTATGGATAGAATTTCAAAAGCTTGCGCAAAATATTCAAGTTAAAAAAATTTTCTTTTTTCAAAAAAATTAGTTATAATTACATAACAGGGGATAAATAGTAGGGATTTATGAAAGGGAAAATATTTTTTGTTTTTATTCTTTCGCTTTTTTTAATATCGTGCGAAAAGGCTCCTTCAAAGAGAGAAATTGAAGCGGAATTTGAAAAAATTAATTTGAATTTAAAGAAACATCTCGGCGAAGATGTTTCAATTAAAAACTTTAAAATTGTAAGCGAGGGATATATAAACGATAACAAAAATTTATATTGCGTTAAATATCAATTCGAAATTGATACTACAATAAATGAACTTATACCGAAAAAAATAAACGCTGAACTTTACTTTTTCTATTCTGAAGGAGAATGGATTTGTTATAATAATTCAGCCGACGTTATAGGAATATTGGTGCTACAAAAAGTTCTTTAAGATAAAAACCGCCCTAAGGCGGCTACTTAAATTAAAACATTAAACTCTTTTTATTTTTCTTAGCATAATCCAAAGCAAGAGCGCTTGCGATAAATATGGAAGAATAAGTGCCTATTAAAATTCCAAAGAATAAAGTAAATGCAAAAGTTCTTAAAACTTCTCCTCCAAATATCAACAATATAATAACGGTGATTAAAGTTGTAAGCGATGTTAAAATTGTTCTATTCATTGTTCTATTAATGGCGTTATTCATAACAATTTCTGGAGCTAAAGTTTTGTGTATTTTCAAATATTCTCTTATTCTATCGAATACGACAACGGTATCGTTAATAGAATAACCTACCAAAGTTAAAAAAGCTGCGATAACAGTAAGATTGATCTCTAAATTTAATCCTGGGAATACGCCATAAAATAATGAAAACAAACCAAGCGTAATAATGACATCGTGGAACAAGGCAACAACTGCTCCAATTGCAAAAATGAATTTAAATCTGAAGCCTAAGTAAACTAAAATTACTATAAGAGAGAATAAAATCGCAAAAAAAGCGTCTCTTTTTAATTCTTCTCCAATTTTAGGCCCTACCATTTCTTCTTTTAATACTGTAAATTTATTGTCTGGAACTTGTTCCATCAATTGTTCTTTAATCCACTCGGCTATACCAATTCTAACGGAAATGGTTTTTTCAGTTTCGTCTTCAAAATAATTAGTGACCTGAAAACCTTTGCTTGTTAAAATCTCAGTCGCTAATCGGGTGTCGCTAACGTTTGAAAAAGAAATTATCAAAGTTGAAAAGGTAGTATCAAGTGGCTCAAATGGAATATCTTTTATATATGAGAGAATTTTTTCTTTCAAAAGGCTAGCTGATTTTTGCGATAAACTTAACTCGTCTGTTCTTAATAAAACGCCAGTTTCTCCTCCAAATGTTTTTAATTCAATTTTTCCGACCTCCCATTTTTTGGAAAGTTCTCTAAGTTCGGATATTTTTATTGGTTTTTCAAAATCGAAAGCTATTTCCAAGCCGCCTTTGAAATCGATTCCATATTCAAAGCCTCTGATAATGAAGCTAATTATGCTTAAAATTATAAACAAAGATGAAACGATATATGCAATTTTTCTTTTTCCTAAAAAATTGATATTTAGATTGTCAAATAGTCTCATTTTATTTTTCTCCCAATAATTTTCATCCAATAGATATTTTATTTGTTTTTTCAACTGACAAACTTAAAATTACGCGAGTTATCACTAAAGCAGAGAATAAGCTTGCAATAATTCCTATCATTAACGTCAAAGCAAAACCTTGAATAGGTCCGCTGCCAAATTGATATAAGATTATTCCTGTAAAGAAAGTAGTTATATTTGAATCAAAGATTGCTGAATATGAATTTAAGTAACCGCTTTCGATAGCAGTTTTGACGGATTTTCCTGTTTTTAATTCTTCTCTGATTCTTTCAAAAATAAGAATATTTGCGTCAACCGCCATACCAATGGTTAAAATAATTCCTGCTATGCCAGGCATAGTTAAAGTGCCTTGAAATCCAGCTAAAATTGCTATAATAAATAAGACGGTAATAATCAATGTTGAAGCGCTAATAATTCCAGCTTTTTGATAATAAATCGAAATAAATAAAGCTACCAATAAAAAACCAAGTATCAAAGAAGTGGCCCCTTTGGAAATTGAATCTTGTCCTAAAGATGGACCTACAGTTCTTTCTTCAATGATATCTACTGGCGCTGGCAATGCCCCAGCTTTCAATACTATTTGTAAAAGCTTAGCTTCGTCAAGGTCTTTCATTCCAGTAATTTGAGAATTTCCAGTTGGGATTTTAGCTTTTATAGTTGGAGCGGAATAAACAACTCCGTCAAGCACAATAGCGCATCTTTTTTCAATATTAGATCCCGTTATTCGCGCCCATTCTCTTGCTCCTTCAGAATTCATTTGCATAGTTACAATAGGCGAGGATGTTTGCGGATCAATATTTGCTTGAGCGTCTACTATAACGCCGCCTGTTAGTTCTGGTTCTTTATTTACTAAATAAAGCCCATAAAATCCATAACCGTCTTGATAAAATTCTGGCTTAGCGCTTAGCAAAAACTCTAAATTATTTGGAATTACGTTTTGAACTTCTGGTCTTTTTAAATAATTAAGTAAAATATCTCTTTGATCTTCGCGAACATAAGTCAAGCCTCGAGGATCTTGCAAACTTGCTATTCTAGCCACGCTAAAAAAAGGATGTCTTTTTTTAATTTCTTCTTCGCTTGCGTTTTCGTCTAATTTTGTCGTGTCTTGTGGATTGCGATTTGCCAGAATTTCATCTATTCTATTCATTATTGGTATGCTTACATCTGCGTCTTTAACTATTTTAAATTCCAATAAAGCGCTTCCTTGCAATAATTGTTTTGCTTCTTCTTCTTTAGCTATGCCGGGCAGTTCGACTACTATTCTTCGAGAACCTTGTTTTTGAATGCTTGGCTCGGAAACTCCGTATTTATCGACTCTGTTTCGAATAATTTCCATAGCTCTCGTAACGGCGTCTTCGGTTTGTTTTTTTAATCTCGAAGCTATTTCTTCGTCGGTTTCTCTTATAGAACCGTAATATTTGCTGAGTCTTACGCCTTTATCTTGGAAATATTTTACTAATACGTTAACTGCGTCGACATCGTTTTCAGAGGTGATTTTGGCTGTATGCTCTAAAGCTTCTCTTAAAAAGGCGTCGGGTTTGTTTGCCAATTTCTCAAGCAATTTTAATACATTAACTTCCATAACCACATACATGCCGCCTTGCAAATCTAATCCTAACTTTAATCGTTTTGTTCGATTTCTTTTGTAATTTTCGTCGGTTTTAAGGGAATCCTCTTTAAGTTTCAATTTTAATTTTAATTCCGAAGCGCTAATTTCAGGATTTGCTTCTTTTAATTCGAGCTCGTATTTCTTAAGTTCTTCGGAAAATTGCTTAGTATACAAATAATCCCTAAAGGTGGGATATAATAGGTATACAAAAAAAAGAATTAGTAAAATTGATATTACGATTCTAAATCTGTACTGTTTCATATCGCTTTTTCTTTTTTATTTTTAATTAAAACTTGCAATATATATACATTCTTATATAAAGTCAATTTTCTATAAAGCCGTTTTTATAAGTTCTTTAAACGAAGAACATTTCAACAATTAGGCTTTTGTTTTGTAATTCGAGACTTTTTATTTGAGTTTATGATCTTTTGCAACTGTATTGTAAAAAATGCTTAAATCAAATTCTCTAAGATTATGTTTGAAATTTTTTCAATAATTCTTTTTCTGTCAAAATTTTGTATATATTCTTCAAGATTAATTTGTTTATTGACGATTTCAAAGAAATTTTGATTTTCATCGTTTCGATTAAAAACTTTTCCTTTGCCATATTTTTCTATCAACATTTCTGTTTCTTTATTTTCTTGCGTAAACGCTATAATTTGATTGCCAGTTCGTAAATATTCAAACAACTTTCCAGGCGTATGTCGCGGTTCGTAATCGCATAACAATAAATAATCGGCATTTATCATCTCTTTTAACGCTTCCTTATATGGAAGAAGTCCTAGATATTCAATGCAATTTGTCAACTTATTTTCTTCTAAAGATTTTTTTATTTTTTCTCCGACAGTGCCGGTAAATTTAATTTTAATTTTTTCGCCTTCGTCTATTTTTTTTCGAATTGCTTTCCATAGAACTTCTGGATTTTGAAAATCAAAAAAATTTCCGGCATGTAAAATTACTTTTTCATCTTTGTCAGTTTTTTTTAAATTGTTTAAATTTTCAAATTCAATCTCGTCGTATCCCCAATAAATATGTTCAGATTTGTTTTGCAAAAATGGATATTTTTGAATATAACTTTCTTTAATGCTTTCGTTAATAAAAATTGCCTTTTTAGCTTTTTCCAGAACTTTTTTTTCCAAATGCCGATCGATTTTTTCAGAAAATTTGGATCTTTTAATTTTTTGATAATAAAAAATATCAGCCCAAGGATCAATAAGAATAGGAAAATGAGGCAATTGACTTTCATAAGCAAGCAAATAACCTATAATATGACAAGTATGCGGAGGACCGATTGAAATTATCGCGTCGATATTTTCTTTTCGAATTATTTTTTTTCCGCTATAGAATGCGAACGGTATCCAACTTGCTCTTGCGTCAGGTATAAAAAAATTCATTCGAATTTTCAAAGCGATGTTTTTGATAAATTTTTTTTCTTCGAACGATATTGTTTCAGATGGCGATAGATCTTCATCTTTTTTTTTTCCAATAAGAAAACGATATACGCCGAAAGGTTCAAAGCTTAAACTTCTATAAACGGTTATGTTCTTTTCAAAATCTTTAAGCAGACTTTCATCTTTAGCGGCAAATCCTTCTTTTTTTACAGTTAAAATCACTGGATATAAACCGAAACTTGGAAAATATTTAGCCATTCTCATAGGCAGGTGGGCCGTAGCTTTTCCAGACGGCGGCCAATAATATGAAATGATTAAAACTTTTTTTATGTTCTCTTTTTTTCCCATTTCTTTTTATAATGTTTTTTTATTCTTTTAATTATATTTATTAACCTAAAACTTTAAATATAAAAAAATTGACAAGAATATGAATAAATTAGTTTTTTTGACTTTTTTTCTTTCAAGTTTGTTCTTTTCTCAACAATTATCGGGTTTAAAGATTGGGCGATTAAAATATAAAGGCGGTTCAGATTGGTATAATGATCCTTCTTCCGAAATTAATTTACTGAAGTATATTTCTGAAAATAATTTGATAAAAACAAATCCTGTTTACGAATTCGTCGACATTTCTTCTCCAGATATTTTCAATTATCCAATTCTTTTTTTAACAGGTCACGGAAATATTTTTTTTGACGACGACGACGCAAGAAATTTGCGAAATTATCTTCTTGCCGGCGGTTTTCTTTATGTGGACGACGATTATGGTTTAGACAAAGCCTTTAGAAGAGAAATAAAAAAAGTTTTACCAGACATAGAGTTAGTTGAGCTTCCTTTCGATTATGGTCTTTATAACTGTTGGGCTCATTTTCCATATGGTCCGCCTAAAATACACGAACACGATAATAAACCGCCTCAAGGTTTTGGAATTTTTATCGGAGATAGGCTTGCAGTTTATTATACTTACGAAAGCAATCCGTCAGATGGATGGGCAGATGCAGAGGTTCATAAGAATCCGCCGGAGACTCGAGAAAAAGCCTTAAAATTTGGAGCTAATTTAATAATTTGGGTATTATCGCAATGAAAAGAAACGATAATTTACAATTTCTACTAAAGAAAACAAAAAAATTTTTAATTATTGAGACTGCAACAAAGTCTTTGAAAACTTTCTTATTAGGGCTTTCAATTTTATTATTTAGCGTTTTTATATTTGCTTTTATTGAAGTTTTAGCATATTTCAATCCAAATTTAAAATCGATTTTATTTTTTGTTTTAGCCGGTTTATTTTTGATTTTATTTTTTGTTTCAGCTATTCCATTAGGAATTGCTCTCTTGC
>Ga0308414_1000100_pt1 | contig 49759 bp, 41 predicted proteins | sample HotsprSampleOS50_FD_205667 | JGI IMG/M metagenome (GOLD analysis project Ga0308414, IMG submission 205667) | Hot spring phototrophic mat microbial communities from Octopus Spring, Yellowstone National Park, Wyoming, United States - 20090730_OS50 ... | reverse complement strand
TTGGCACTTGCAAGTCTCAGTGGCAAAATTTGGCGTTCATTTCTAAGCAAAGTGATGGAATGATTGGCGACTTCTTGTGCCAGCCATTGATGGGCGCGCGTGCCGACTTTGGTTTCAATCTCATCGATGTTCACGAAGCGAGATTTGTGCAGACCGAGCCACTCTTTGAGCGCAAGGATTTTGCGCACGGAGGTATCAATGCGCCCGACATCAATGCGTTTGTCTTGAACCGCTTTGAGAAGGGCTGATTGCGCCGCCTCGATATTAGGCGACATCAAAATCATGTCGTTGCCAGCCAGCACGGCACGAACGGCCGCCTCGCCCACTTCAAAGTTTTTCTTAACCCCTTGCATGCCCATAGCGTCGGTAACCACCAAGCCATTGAAACCCAGCTCTTCGCGTAAAATTTTGGTAATGACTTCAGGCGAAAGCGTGGCTGGAAGTTTGTCAGAAAGACTAATCTTGGGCAAAGCCAGATGCCCAACCATCACACTGATGACGCCTTGCTCAATGGCGCGCCGAAAGGGCTTGAGCTCGAGTGCCTGAAGACGCGCGCGCTCAAAAGGCAGCACGGGCAAGTCTTTGTGGCTATCGATGTCGGTATCGCCATGACCGGGGAAATGCTTGGCAGTGGCAATCAGTCCACCAGCTTGTGTGCCTTTGATGAACGCTGTTGCCATTTGATTTGTCAGTGCAACATTTTCGCTGAAGGCACGGGTGTTGATGACAGGATTGCGCGGATTGTTGTTAAGGTCAACAGAAGGAGCATAGTTTTGGTGAATGCCCAAGGCGCGAGCTTCTTCGGCGATGGCATAAGCAACTCGGAAGGCATAGTCGGGCTTGCGTGTCGCCGCAATCGCCATGTTGTAGGGAAATTCGGTGGCGCGGTCTATGCGCATGGAAACGCCCCATTCCATGTCGGCGCTGATGAGCAGCGGGACTTTGGCAAGCCGTTGCAGACGGTTTGCCAGCATAGCCGCTTCATAGACATCACCTTTGGAAAACATCACGCCACCAACTTTGCCAGAGCGAACCAGATGGGCAATGTATTCAAAATCAGGATGGTCTTGGCTGACGTAGAGCGTATAGGAAAATGCACTGAACATTTGCCCAATTTTTTCTTCAAGCGAAAGGCTTGCCAGTGTAGAATCTACCCACGCAGAAGGCTTGAAGAAAATCTCATCAAGATTGGTTGAAGGCGACTCTTCAAAAGCTTGTGGGTTAGACTTTCTGACAGAGAGCAACTCTGTAGTCAGCGAAGCGGCAGGGTGAGTCTGCGCCCGTGCCGTGAAGCAAGCACCGAAGAACGGAGTGCCCCCAAGCAGTAGAAGACTCAATGCGGTGAGAAGGGTGGAAAAAAGCGGATTCATGTAGTGGCAGCGTCTCATATCCAAATACCTTGAGAAAGATGTTGCAAAAGCGTTCTACGAGGCAGGCGTTCATAGAGTTCTTAGCGATAGTTTTCAAATTGTAGCGGCAAGTTAAAGTCCATTGAAAGCAAGTGTTTTTGAACGGCTTGCAGGTCATCGATTTGCTTGCCGCTGACGCGCACGGCATCGCCTTGCACTTGGGCTTGGACTTTCAGCTTGAGCTCTTTGATAGCGGTCGTGATTTGCTTGGAGACCTCTTTGCTAATGCCTTGCTTGAGTTTGACTTTTTGGCGAACGGTATTGTGTGCCGCTGGCTCAACTTTGCCATACTCGAGCGCCTTGATAGATAAGCCGCGCTTGATGAGTTTAGAGTGCAAAATGTCTATGACGGCTTTGAGCGTAAATTCATTTTCGGACTCGAGTGTCAGTTCCATGTCTTTGGGGTTGAAGAGAATTTGCGACTTGGAGTCTTTAAGGTCGTAGCGTTGCTGAATTTCTTTGCGGGCTTGATTGAGTGCATTATCGAGTTCCTGCATTGGGATTTTGGAGACAATATCGAAAGAATGCTCACTCGCCATAGCGTATGAGAGTTTGCAGAGTTTTACGGTTACAGATGTTTTCAAAAATTCGGCGTGAAATATAAGTTTGTGCCACTTGTAAAAAAATTTCCTTGCTACCACACTCGAGAGAGATGAGCGCAACACAGCTTGGCATTCTGGGCTACATGCTTCTGCAACTCATCATTGGCTTTTTGCTCTCTCGCCGCATTCAAACCGAAACCGATTACTTGTTAGCAGGTCGACGCTTGGGCTTAGGCATATCGGTCTTTACACTGTTTGCCACGTGGTTTGGTGCAGAAACCTGCGTAGGTGCCGCGGGAGCAATTTATCAAGAGGGGTTATCGGGAAGTGTCTCTGACCCATTTGCGTATTGCCTGTGCCTACTGCTCATGGGATTATGCTTCGCTGTGCCGCTATGGAAGAGGAATTTGACCACACTGGCTGATTTTTTTCGGCAGCGCTATGCCCCTGAAGTGGAGTGGCTGGCGGCACTCATCATGATTCCTTCATCGCTGCTATGGGCAGCGTCGCAAATGCGCGCGTTTGGACAAGTGCTCTCGTCCTGTTCGCATTTAGATATTTCATTAGCCATCACGCTATCGGCGGCAATCGTGGTCATATACACGGTATCGGGAGGATTATGGGCAGATGCAGTTACCGATGTGGTGCAGGGACTGATGCTCATCATGGGCTTGATGTGTTTGGCGGTGGCGGTGCTCATGCAAATCAGACCTGAACATATATCGGTGGCTTTGACCGCCGAGCGCATGACGCTGTTTCGGGGTTCATTTTTGCAGCAACTGGATGCATGGTTGGTGCCGATTTGTGGTTCGGTGGTGGCGCAGGAACTGGTGGCGCGGGCACTGGCAGCTAACTCACTACACACTGCCAAACGCTCGGCACTGATAGCTGGCGTCTTGTATTTCGCCATTGGTGCCATTCCGGCTTGTATTGGGTTGGTGGGCGTGGCACTTTTCCCTAACCTCAATGATGCTGAAAAATTGCTGCCCACTGCGGCGGAAACCTATCTGCCACCAGCGTTGTATGTGGTGTTTATCGGAGCGCTCTTTTCAGCCATTCTTTCAACGGTCGATAGCACGCTGCTGGCGGCAAGTGGCTTGCTGGCGCATAACCTTATCCTACCAATGCGCAAAAAGATGAGCGAAGTGGCAAAGGTGCGCGTCAATCGGCTTGGGGTTGTGCTGTTCGGCGTGGTGGCATATGTGCTGGCGCTCTATGCGAGCAGCATCCATGAACTGGTGAAAACAGCATCAGCCATCGGCAGTGCTGGGGTCTTTGTGGTGCTCACGCTTGGTCTGTTCTCCCCGCTGGGCAAGGCATACAGTGCTGTGGCAGGCTTGCTGACTGGCGCAATGGCATGGGTAGTGGGCACATATCTGCTCCATCTGGATTTTGCATACACCCTTGCCTTAGGCGTATCTTTCCTAAGCTATCTGACAGTTGCTGTCGTAGAGCAAGCTCTATCAGCAAAAGTAGCAGCAAAGCAAAGCGTGCTGTCGAAGCATGAAAAACTATGCAGCACATCAAAAATTTTACCAGACATGGAACACGCAATTCGTGAGGAATTTAATCGCAAGTTCAAGCCGGAGACCTATCGAGCCTTTATTGCGGAGATGAGCAGATATAACCGCGGGGCAATGGACTTCCGACTCTGTGAAACCCCACTCTTTCTCTCGGCGAGCATGACGCAAGAACTCGTGCGAGCATGCGATACACTGGTCAAACAACTGACGGCTCCCGAATTTATGAAGCGCTTGGATGCCGCAGTGCCAGAACATTTGCGCGCGCCTAATGAAGATGCGCACCCGACCTTTCTGCAAATTGACTTTGCAATCGTGCAGTTGCCCGATGGACAGTTGGCACCGCGCTTAATTGAGTTGCAAGGCTTTCCAACACTCTATGCCTTTCAATGGCTACTGGATTTGAAAATTCGAGAATTCTTCGAAATCCCCGATGCACTGACACCCTACTTTAGTGGGCACTCTTCAGAGTCGTATCTCAAACGCTTCAAAGAGGCACTCTTGGGCGATGCGGCACCAGAAAATGTGGTGCTGCTCGAAGTGCAACCGCACACACAAAAAACACGAATTGATTTTTACTGCACCGAAGAACTGACCGGCGTCAGAACCGTGTGCCTAACCGAAGTCATCAAACGCAATCGCAAACTCTACTACAAAAAGAACGGCACAGAAATCCCTATCGAGCGCATCTACAACCGCGTCGTGTTTGATGAGCTCTACAAAAAGCAGATTGAGTTTGGCTTCCGCTTTCAAGATGAGCTCGATGTGGTCTGGCTCAATCACCCGAATTGGTTTATGAAAATTTCCAAATACTGCCTGCCACTGTTGCAAAACGAATACGTGCCAAAAGCCTACTTGCTTTCCGACTTAGAGACCTACCCCGAAAATCTTGAGAAGTATGTGCTCAAACCGCTCTTTTCATTTTCAGGCTCAGGTGTAGAAATCGATGTAACGCCGCAAACATTAGAGCGTATCCACGACCGCCACAACTATCTCTTGCAAGAAAAGGTCGAGTATGCGCCAATTGTGCAAACGCCTGAAGGTGGCACAAAAGCTGAAATTCGCATGATGTTTCTGTGGGATAAGGCAGAAACACCGACATTGGTCAACAACCTTGTGCGAATGAGCCGCGGTAAAATGCTGGGAGCATCCTACAACAAAGATGCCGAATGGGTGGGAGCAAGTTTGGCCTATCATCCCTAAGAAAAAATGAAAGTTCTGGTTACAGGTGGCGCAGGTTACATTGGCGCACATGGCGTCAGGCAACTTCAACGAGCAGGCTACGCCACACTCGTTGTCGACAATCTCATCTACGGGCACCTTGACTTTGCTCAAAAAAGTCAATACCTGATTGGCGACTTGCAAGATAGCGAGTTTGTGCACGCCATTTTTGAAGAACACGATATTGGTGCGGTCATGCACTTTGCCGCATATGCGTATGTGGGCGAATCGGTCAAAGAGCCGGCAAAGTATTACCGTAACAACGTGATGGCAACGCTCAACCTTCTGGATGCCATGCGCAAATATGGCGTCAAAAAATTTATCTTCTCTTCTACCTGTGCCACATACGGCGAGCCTGAAGAAATGCCAATTCCCGAAACACATCCGCAGCGTCCTATCAATCCATATGGGCGCTCGAAGCTGATGGTTGAGCAAATTTTACGCGACTACGATGCGGCTTACGGTATCAAGTTCGTCTCATTGCGCTATTTCAATGCGGCAGGAGCAGACCCTGAAGGCGGTATTGGCGAAGACCACACACCAGAGACACACCTGATTCCACTGCTGCTCGATGTTGCACTCGGCAGGCGACCCTTCATTACAATCTACGGCGATGACTATCCAACGCCCGACGGCACCTGCATCCGGGATTACATTCACGTAACCGATTTGGCACAAGCCCATGTCTTGGGCTTAAAGTATCTTGAAGCGGGCGGCGAAAGTGAAGCCTTCAACTTGGGCAACGGCAATGGATTTTCTGTCAAAGAAGTGCATGCCATGGCAGAGCGCATAACGGGAAAACCTATCAAGGCCATCATTGGTGAGCGACGCGCTGGCGACCCTGCCCGACTCATCGGCAGCGCCGAAAAAGCTAAACACGTGTTAGGATGGCGCCCACAACTGGCAGACCTTGAAAGCATTATCCGAACCGCATGGCAATGGCACCAAGAACGATTTGGCAGTAAAGTTGGCACAGAAACAACAGCACCGAGCCCAGAGAGCAAACAAAAATGACTTAATGCAAGACATGTATGCAAATCTCCTTGAAAAAACTCGAGCTTATCAAACGCTATGCACGCGAAGCGTATCCGTTTGAATGCTGCGGCATCTTGGTCGGCATGGTGGAACATCACTACGATTTAACGACTGAAAATATCGTCTTGGAAGTTGCGCCCTGTCAGAACATCTACCATGGCGATAGACGCACAGGTTTTGAGATTTCAGCGTTTGAGATGTATGAAATTGCGCTGGCCGCCCACCGTGTGGGCTTGCAAGTGCTGGGAACCTATCACTCCCATACGCAAACAAGAGCTATTCCATCGGCGACGGATTTAGATTTTTTGCCAGCACAGCACTCGCTGATGATTCTGGCGGTCAGCGGTCGTGTGGTGCATGAGATTCGCGCGTTTAGTCGCCTGCGCCAAAGCATCGGCTACGACGATGTGTTTGAAGAACAAATTCGTCTGCGGTTCTAAGCCCGCAATGAACTGAATCCTGACATTTGCCGTTTTGAGCAGTGAAACATTTCGAACTTTTCCAAACAAAGGAATATGCTAAGCTCACTTGAAAGTGTGCCGCTTACACAAGAGCGACAAGGCGTGCTCTCACTCATCGGCAAAACCCCGCTGATACGACTGCATAAACTTCCAGCGCTATGGGGCATTCGCAACGATGTAGAAATCTACGGCAAGTGTGAGTTCATGAATCCGGGCGGCAGTGTCAAAGACCGTCCCGCACTAAACATCATTGAGACGGCGGAACGACAAGGACTGCTGACGAAAGACAAAATTTTGCTCGACGCCACCAGCGGCAATACTGGTATTGCGTACGCCATGATTTGTGCCATCAAGGGCTATAGGGTGCAACTCTGTGTGCCAGAATCTGCCTCGCCAGAGCGCAAGCGCATCCTGCAAGCCTACGGCGCCGAAATTATCTACACTCCAGCGGCAGAATCTTCAGACGGCGCAATTCTCAAAGCACGAGAACTCTATGCGAAAAATCCCGAAAAGTATTTCTACGCCGACCAATACAGCAACGATGCCAACTGGCAAGCGCACTTCCATACCACAGGCGTGGAACTGTGGGAACAGACAAGCGGACGCATCACGCACTTTATTGCCGCAATTGGGACCAGCGGAAGTTTTATTGGCACCTCACGCCGCTTGAAACAATACAACCCAGCCGTGCAATGCATCGCTGTTCAGCCCGATGTTGCCGTGCATGGCATTGAGGGCATTAAACATCTGGAATCGGCAATGGTGCCAAAAATTTATGACCCATCTGTGCCCGATACATTTATGGAAGTCTCCACAGAAAAAGCATATGAGTTTGCCAAGCGCTTGGCTGCCGTAGAAGGCGTGTTTGTAGGCATTTCAGCGGCGGCAAATGTTTATGCTTCACTGAAATTAGCAAAGGAGCTTTCGCAGCGTCATGAGCCAGCGGTCATTGTGTGCATTCTTTGCGACGGCGGCATGAAGTATCTCTCTGAACACTTCTGGGAAAAACGCTTTGAGTAAGAGTGCGGTGCGCGCTATTTTCCAACAGCAGTGATTTCAGCATATCCATCTTAACAAAAAACTCAAGGTAAAAATGAGCAACCGATTTGCTTGGCTGAAGTTCTTTCTCATTCTTCAGCTCGTTTTTCTTGCGCAGGCTTTGGCGCAAACGGCTACCGACGACTCGCTCTATGTGCGGCAAAATTTCACCAAGCGTGAAGTCTACATCCCCATGCGCGATGGCGTGCGACTCTTCACCTCGATTTATGTGCCGAAAGATTCTTCAAAGAAATATCCAATTATCATGATGCGCACGCCGTATAGCGTTGCCCCATATGGTGAAGAGGCGTATCGCACCGTGCTTATGCCAGTCTCGCTCATGCGAGAAGGATACATTTTTGTCTATCAAGATGTGCGTGGGCGCTACATGTCGGAAGGAGAGTTTGTCAATGTGCGCCCAAACATCCCGGGCAATGCCACCAAAGACATTGATGAGTCGAGCGACACTTACGACACCATAGAGTGGCTCGTCAAGAATCTGCAAACTTGCAATGGCAAGGTCGGCATCTGGGGTATTTCATATCCGGGTTTTTATGCGGCGGCAGCCATCCCTGATGCCCATCCAGCACTGAAAGCCGCCTCGCCACAAGCTCCTGTAACAGACTGGTGGATTGGCGATGACTTTCACCACAATGGCGCATTTTTCTTTTCCGATGCCTTCACCTTTCTTTATTCCTTTGGCAAACCGCGCCCAAAGCCAACAACCGTGGGCAATCCACCTTACAACTTTCCAACGCCCGATGGCTATAAATTTTTCCTCGAACTTGGCGCCCTGAAAAATGTCAATCAAAAAATTTATCGCGATAGCATTGCCTTCTGGAACGACCTCATGAATCATCCGAACTACGATGAGTTCTGGAAATCGCGCACACTTTTGCCACACTTCAAAAACGTTACGCCAGCCGTGATGACTGTCGGCGGCTGGTATGATGCCGAAGACCTCTATGGACCGCTCAAAGTCTACGATGCGATTGAACGGCAAAACCCCAGTGCAAAAAACATCTTGGTCATGGGACCGTGGTTTCATGGCGCATGGGCAAGAACCGATGGCGAGAAGCTGGGCTACATTAAGTTTGGCTCAAAGACCGCAGAATACTACCGTGAAAACATTGAAAAGCGTTTCTTCAATGCTTATCTCAAGGATGGAGAAGACCCCAAATTGCCTGAAGCCATACTCTTCGATGCAGGCGCAAAAGAATGGCGAACATTTGAAGCGTGGCATCCCAAAAATGCCGTAGAAAAAAAGCTCTACTTCCACGCAAACGGCAAACTTTCATTTGAGCTGCCGACCGACACGAAAGGCTTCGACGAATACATCAGCGACCCCAATAAGCCCGTGCCTTATACCAACGAAATCCGCATTGACCGAAGTGTTGAATACATGATTGAAGACCAGCGTTTTGCCGCTCGCCGCCCCGATGTGCTGGTCTATCAAACTGACGAGCTCGCAGAAGATGTAACGCTGGCAGGTAACATCTTTGCAAATCTGTTTGTCTCCAGCACAGGCACAGATGCCGACTTTATTGTCAAACTCATTGATGTCTTTCCAGACACAGCACGAGATGATTACACCGACAAGCCCTTGGGCAGACGCGTGTTCCCAGCCCCAGTGCGATTGGGCGGTTTTCAGAAACTTGTGCGTTGGGAAGTGATGCGAGCCCGCTATCGCAAAAGCTATGAAAAGCCCGAGCCACTCAAACCCAACCAAGTGGAGCAAATCAAACTGGAGCTGATGGATGTGCTCTACACTTTCAAAAAAGGTCATCGGATTATGGTGCAGGTGCAAAGTTCCATGTTCCCGCTCCTTGACCGCAATCCGCAAAAGTTTGTCGATATTTACAACTGCAGTGATGATGACTTTCAGAAAGCCACGCATCGGGTGTATCGCACCGCTAAAGCCGCTTCGCATCTAAGTGTCAAAGTTTTACCGAAGTAAGCGTGCAAAAGAAGCAAAAACATTGGTCATGTTGAAGCAAGTGTGGCGCGTGTGGTGCCTGTGTGCGATGCTGCTACTTGGCGCAGCAGCGGAGAGCCTTTCACAGCCCTTCGCAAAAAGCTATGCCGAGCAGCGTTTGACTGCACAGAAAAATGCCATGTGGATTCTGGGAGCATGGGCAGGTACGTCAATTCTATCGGGCGTTGGACTCTCGGTGCAGTCGGAAAATACCACGCTGCGCTACTTGGGCTTTCAAAACATAGGTTGGGGCGCAGTCAATGCGGCCATTGCGGGGTCTGCCCTGTTTGGTTTAGGCGCGCAATTTGCCGCACTCGATACTTTGGGCACCGACGGACGCGCGCTCTTAGATGAACTTTCTCAAGAACAAACCTTTGCCAAAATTTTACTGGTCAATGCTGGACTCGATGTGGGCTACATGCTGGTCGGTGCCGCACTGATGTGGGGAGCAAGAAATGGGTTGGCGCGCAGCGATGAAATCTTCGGCAGCGGACTTGGCGTTGTGATTCAAGGCGCCTTCTTGCTCATCTTCGACATCTGGCAAGCGCTTGCCTCTGGCGATAGAGCTGGCGCACTGGAAAATGCCCTGCGACCGCTACTTTCGCTCTCGGCAACACCCTTCGGAACAACCATGAAGCTGACCGTGTCGTTTTGAACCGCCAAGCCACTTTGACAGAGCCAAAAGCTGCAAAGATATGCCGCAACATTTTTGCAAAAGTGTTATACTCTATGCGTAGCAAAGAGCTTTATCAACAAACCCATTGCAACATCTAACGCAGAGAGTTCAGCTTAAGCGAATGTCAAAAACAGCACGAAAGAAACTGGCGCTTCACACCCAAATTTTCATTGGCTTAACTGCAGGATTAGTGGCAGGTCTGCTGGTCAATATCTTTTTCCCAAACGATGAAACCGTCAAGTGGATAGCAAAAGAAATAGCCTATCCGATTGGACAAGTGTTTTTGCGTCTGATTTTCATGGTGATTGTCCCGCTGATTTTTTCCGCCTTAGCGCTGGGCGTAGCGGATTTAGGGGATGTGAAAAAAATTGGTCGTGTCGGTATCAAAACCTTGCTTTTTACGGTCGTGATTACGGCGCTGGGCGTGGTGGTTGGGATTTTGCTGGTCAATTTGTTTCAGCCCGGCGTGGGGCTGTCGCAGGAAAGCCGCAACCTTTTGATGAGCACACTGTCGCAAAATCAAGCTGTTAGCAGCATTTTAAGCAGTGCCAGTGAAAGCAAGAGCTTTACGCAAACGCTATTAGATTTCATTCCACGCAACCCCTTCGTTGAAGTTACCTTTTTTCTTGACCCAAACTATCGTGGCGGCGGACTGATTGCCATGATGTTCTTTGCACTCATGTTTGGCATTGCCATGACACTCTGTGAGCCAGAGAAAATGGAAACGCTCACCAAAGTCTTGCAAGGCATCAACGATGTGGTCATGAAAATTATTGATGTGGCGATGCGTCTCGCCCCATATGGTGTGGCGGCACTCATCTTCACGGCAACTTCGCAGCTGGGCTTTCAGATTGTTGCCATCTTGGCAAAATATGTGTTCGTGGTGCTGTTTGCACTGGCGTTTCATCAGTTTATCACCTACGGCATCATCATTAAACTTGGCGCAAAGCGTAACCCCATTGAATTTTTCAAAGGCATTGTGGAAGTGATGCTGACAGCATTTTCAACAAGCTCATCGAATGCCACACTGCCCACATCGATGCGCGTCTCGGTTGAAAATCTTGGCATCAACCGCGACATCTCGAACTTTGTGCTCACCATTGGCTCGACGGCAAACCAAAATGGGACAGCGCTCTACGAAGGCATTACCGTGCTGTTTCTGGCGCAGTTCTATGGCATTGAGTTGAGTGTTGGGCAGCAGATTTTGGTAGTGCTCTTAGCCATTTTGGCAGGCGTAGGCACAGCTGGTGTGCCCGGAGGGTCGTTGCCACTGGTGGTGTTGGTGTTGCAGCAGATTGGTGTGCCCGTCGAAGGCATCGGTGTGATTTTAGGCGTGGATAGAATTCTGGATATGAGTCGCACGGTAGTCAATGTTACTGGCGATATTACGCTGGCGGCATGGGTAGAATCTGCCGAACCTATACCGCACAGCCAAGAGCCTGCAGCGAGCCTGCAAACCCCTGTAGAAGTAGGAAATGAGGCACAGTAATAGCGCCTTATAGAGGCTTTATGGCAAATCTTTCTATCTTTGCGCAAACTTGCAACTGTTGATATGCCAAAAGTCTAAATGTATAAGCGCGTACTCATTACTGGTGCCAATGGATTAGTTGGACAAAAGCTGGTAGAGGTTTTCTCAAGAGACCGCGATTTTGACTTGCTCGCATGCGGTCGCCAAGCTCAAGCTTACAACAGTTCGGCGAGCTTTGGCTACCTGCCGCTTGACATCACAAACCGCGGCGCAGTCAAGGAGTTGGTGTGGAACTTCTCGCCAGATTACATCATCAATGCGGCGGCGTTTACGGATGTCGATGCCTGCGAGCGAGAAAAGGAATTGTCATGGAAGGCAAATGTAACCGCGGTAGAAAACTTGATTGCCGCTGCGCGGCTGGTGGAGTCGTGTGTGGTGCAAATTTCTACGGACTACATCTTTGACGGCAAAAGCGGTCCGTATGATGAAAACGCTTTGCCGAATCCACTCAACTACTACGGGCGAGAGAAATTAGCCGCAGAAAATGCCGTGCGCAGTTCAGGAGAAAATTGGCTGATTGTGCGTACCAATGTGGTCTATGGCGTGGCACCGAAAGTAAAGAAAAATTTTGCCCTCTGGCTGGCGCAAGAGCTCAAGCAACATCACCGAGTAAATGTGGTCAGTGACCAGTATGGAAACCCAACTTTGGCAGATGATTTGGCGCGTGGCATCTACGAACTCGTCCGCTGGGGTAAGCGTGGCGTTTATCACATCGCCGGCGCAGATTTCATGTCGCGCTACGAGTTTGCACGCAAACTGGCAGAAGTGTTTGGCTATGATGAATCGCTTATCACGCCCATTAAGACCGCCGACCTCAATCAATTAGCTACACGCCCACTGCAATCGGGCTTGATTACGCTCAAAGCCCAGTCAGAACTAAGCCTCAACTTCCTGACGGTGGAGGAAAGCCTGAAAATTTTCAAGCATCAATTTTTGGAAAGTGCGGCAGTCTGATGCCAAAGCTCATTCGTCAAGTTCAGGCACACCAGAAGCATTCCAGCGCAGCCGGCGCACAAGCCGCTTGTTCTCATAGCGTTCATAGTCGCCGCGCCCATCGCGGAAAAGTTCCAGACGCTCTTGGTAAAGCATTTCGGCATCGAGCGTGCGCAGCGTGTAAAGTGTGGAACTTTCACGAACCGACCACGAAAGTAAGCCTTGCGCACGTGAAAAAAGGGTGTCGGCATACCAAAGAATTTTGCCACGCCGCACATCACGCGATAGCAAAATTTCAAATGCCGCCGCATGGAGCGGGTTGGGTTTCGTGAAAATACCTTTGCCGCCCAAAAGACCTTTTTCAACACCGTTGTAAATTGAAGTCTCTTGTGCTTTGCATGGATGCAGGTGGCTACCAGAATGAATCGCCAATACGAATTGATTGAGCTTGGCGGCAAGCGCATTGATACGCGCACAATCTGGATGAGAGTTGTGAAGCGAAGAAATTGTCACTAAATTCGGGTCACGAATGAGTTTCATGAGTTGCTCTATAAGCTCATCGCCTGCGCACATTTGCATCACGATTCCGATGAGGGCTAACATCATAGCGTGTTCATTTGAGTTAATTCTAAAAATAAAGAGACTGATGATGAAACGTCTTGCCCTCTTTGGTTTGGTATGCTTGCAAGTGTGCGCCATAGCGGCACAGCTCGCTCTTGCCCAATCTGTCTTGACGCTTGACCTCACACTGCCCGATGGTCGCACCACGAGCGATAAGGTCCAATTCCACACGGTGAAAAATACTGAAATGGTGGCTGTGGCAGACATCTGTCATGCCCTGCGCTTGTCATTTGAAGAAACGCCGCAGATGCTCGTGGTGGCAACAAAGCAACTTGATTCATGCCTTTTGCGCACCGACAATCACTTTGCCGTCGTATGGCGCAATCTTCAGCCCAAAGAAGTCATTCAGTTGCCGGCGGCGCCACTCTTGCAAGAAGGCAAGCACTACTTGATGCCAAAACACATCGGTCGCTGGCTCACGATGTGGCTGGGCGTTGCCGCAAGCTACGACCCGACGGCACGCAAACTGACGATGGTCTTTAAGCCCATAGCCGATAGCACCACGAAGGCATGGAGTGCGGCAGTAACAAAGCCCGATAGCACTGCCGGTCCCACCGCACCAACCAAATCCGACACCGCACAAGTGTCCAAACCAGACTTAGACGAGCGATACACCATTCCCAGCTTGGCAGTCGACGAAAAAGCCAACGGAGTTATTATCCGCATCTTCGCCACGCAGCCAAATGTGCAGTATGAATTTATCCCGCCCGATGCCAATGGCATTGCTTACTTGACATTTGTAAAATCAACTGGCAACATGGCAGCGCTCACACAAAAATTTCCAAAAAGCAATTTCCTACGAAGCATTCAAGCCATCCGATTAAAATCAGGAGCGTTGCAATTGACATTTGAGTTCAATGTGGCGCGCTACAAAATCAAATCAAGCGAATTTGCCCGCGAGCGAGGCTCAAACAACTTCCTGCTACTCATTCTGCGTGATGTCAATGTGCAAGAGATTTTAGAACATGAAAAAGTCGAGCGCGTCAAAAGCGAGTTAGAACAAGAGCGAGACAAGTGGAAGTTGGACGTCATCTGTCTGGATGCAGGACACGGTGGCAAAGACCCGGGCGCAATCGGTGCAAGCGGCACATATGAGAAAACCGTTACGCTGGGCATTGTGCTCAAACTTGGCAAATTGATTGAAAAAAACATGCCCGACGTGAAGGTAATCTACACGCGCAAAAGCGATGTATTTGTCGAACTGGATGAAAGAGGCAAAATTGCTAACAAAAATGGTGCTAAACTGTTTGTCAGCGTGCATTGTAATGCCAGTCTCAACAAGAAAGCTGAAGGCACAGAAGTTTATCTGTTAGGACTGCACAAGACCGAAGCTGCCTTGAAGGTCGCCCAGCGGGAAAATTCTGTCATCACGCAAGAGTCGGACTACCAAGATCGTTACAAGGATTACACGGACGAAAATTTGATTATGGTGACCATGGCGCAAAGTGCCTTCATGCAACAGTCAGAGAAATTGGCTGAACTGGTCAGCAAAAGTATTGCCGTGCGTAGTGGGTTACAAAACAATGGGGTCAAGCAAGCCGGGTTTATGGTGCTCTGGACGCCCTCTATGCCCAGCATCTTGGTCGAGACCGGCTACATCACACACGCCGAAAATGAGAAGTTTCTTGCGTCAGAAAGCGGTCAGCAAAAAGTTGCAGAAGCGATTTACGATGCTATCGTAAAGTTCCAGTATGAATACCATGCCCAGCGCTAAGCGCTTTATCTTGGCAAATCTGACTCGTCTTCAGTATCCACGTCAGGATGATTGTGTGAACCATCATCTGTCGGTCCAGCTTGATGCAAAATCATTTTCCAGCCATCATCGCTAAGTTCAAAAATGTTGGTGGCTGCCAAAGCCACACGTGCGGGCACTTCAGTCGGGTGATTGGCGGTAAGAAGATGCTCACGCAGGGTAACAATTCCGATGCGTCCCAGCACAACGGCTTCGACTTCTTCCAACTCGAAGTGCATAGAGAAGGTGTTGCGAAAAATCAGCTGCCAGCTTTCCATGACTTCGTCAAAGCCAGAGATGATGTGCCAGCCCGGATGCAGGCATTTCACATATGGGGCGGAATGCCAGATACACTGCATTTTTTTGAAGTCTAATGCGGCAAAGGCTTCATAGAAGCGCTCATTTGCAAGCAGTAATTCCTCGGCTAAGGATTGCATGAGAAAGAAACGAACGGTTGAAAAAACAACTTCGCTACGCTCAAAAGGTGATGCCACGGCTTTGCAAACACAAAATTTTTATGCAAAAGTTTATGCCTTGGTGCGAAGCGTGCCGAAAGGTAAGGTAACGACTTACGGCGCAATTGCCGAAGCGCTGGGCACAAAAAGCTCAGCCCGAATGGTTGGTTATGCGCTGCATGCCGCCATAGGCTCCGATGTGCCCGCACATCGCGTGGTCAATCGCTTTGGCGCGCTGACCGGCAAACATCATTTTCCGCATCCCGATTTGATGAAACAGCTCCTGCTCGATGAAGGCGTCTCGTTCAACGACGATGGCACGGTAAAGATGGAAAAGCACTTCTACGCATTTCGGCCAAATAAAAAGGCTACTTGAAGCACAAGTAGCCTATCACCAAAGCTGACAGCAAGTTATTCAGGTGCGCTTTGTGAGCGCTCATTTTGCTTCATGGCTTGAACTTCGTTACGAATCTCTTGAGCTTTGCGTTTGAGGTCTGACATATGTTTGCGCACGCGCGTGCCTGCCGCTTTCACGCCTTTCTCATAAAATTTGCGGAAGTCTTCTTCCATGTCTTCCACCATTTTCTTTAGCTCCTCATAGGATTTCAACGCGCTCATACTTCGCCATGATTTAGGTTAGGAAAAACTTCAAATGGTAACTTTCTCACGCAAAGCTTTGGCATCGTCCATAAACTTCTGCAAGCCAACATCGGTGAGCGGATGTTTGACAAGTTGCGTAATCACCTTGAACGGCATGGTAACCACATCCGCACCCAGAAGCGCACAATTTACAACATGAACAGGATGGCGGATACTTGCCGCCAGCACCAAGGTTGGAATTTCATAGTTGCGAAAAATCGTTACAATCTGCTCAATGAGGGCAATGCCATCGGTGCTCACATCATCAAGCCGACCGATGAATGGGCTCACAAACGTGGCGCCAGCTTTGGCAGCCAGCAAAGCCTGATTGGGCGAAAAGACCAGCGTGGCATTGGTTTTGATGCCAACCGTAGAAAAGTGCTTAATGGCTTTAATCCCATCAAGCGTAAGTGGGCACTTGACCACCACATTGTCGTGAATGGCAGCAAGGGCTTCACCTTCTGCAATCATCTCGTCGGCTTTGAGCGTGGTAACCTCTGCGCTAACCGGTCCATCCACGATGTCGCAAATCTTCTTGATGTGGCTCATGAAGCTTTCGTAGGTGAGCGGCTTGACCTCCTGTGCAATCAGGGTGGGATTGGTGGTGACCCCATCTAACACGCCGAGGCTCTGGGCTTGGCGTATCTCTTCTAAGTTGGCTGTGTCAATAAAAAATCTCATATCTCGTGAAATTTATGCGTTGCGTAAAACTCAAAAGTCAGATTATGCCAAAGCGGTATCTTTTTTTGCCACAGGCTTCGTGGCAAGCATATCATTGAAGCGAAAGCCTCTGCGGTTCACCCAGCTTTTTTTGTGATACGCATAGCTGGCAATGAGTGGGAAGGTCACAGTTGCTTCGCCAAAGACCATCTGCTCAAATGAGGTATCCACTTTACCCCACGAACTGGCTTCTTTGAGCGTGGAACCAGAAAGCGCCCCATCGCGCTCATCGGCAACCGTCAATTGAACGGCGTATTTGTGCATGGTAACATCGTCGTAGCCGAGAACTTCAGCCGCCACCACAATATCCTGTGTAAAATTCTTTGGCACGCCGCCACCAATCATGAAAATGCCCGTGGTCGGATTTTCAAGTTTGATGCGCGTCAGTTCCAAGAAATCTTTCCCAGAGTCAAATGAAACATGCGAATCAGGATTGTGCCACTGATGATGCACAATGCCAAAACCTGCTGAACAGTCACTGAAGGCGGGCACAAAAATCGGCACGCCTTTGCGATAACACGAAAGAATAATAGAATTCGCCTGTGGATGATGCGCATCAAGATACTTGCCAAATTCTATCATGAGTTCGCGTGAAGAATACGGCTTAGCTGGAAGTGAGCCAAAAATCTTCGAAGTGGTCTCATCGCAAATGCGCAATTCATCTTCGTCAATGTAGGTGTCGTAAATGCGGTCGATATGCAGCTCACGCAGAACATTGTCGTCAACGAACGGCGTGCCAATGTAGTGCTTAAAGCCCAAAGCTTCAAAGAAATCTTGGTCAACCATATTGGCGCCCGTGGAGACAATTGCATCTGCCATATTGTGCTCGACTAAGTCAATGATGATTTGCTTCAAGCCAGCGCTGATGAGCGAGCCTGCCAGAGTGAGAATAATTGCGCACTCCTTATCGGCAAGCATCATATCATAGATTTTGGCGGCGCGGCTGAGATTGCGAGCTTGAAAAGCCATCTTCTCCATATCCTCAACCATCTGCACCACGTTATACTTCTTGATGTCAATATGCTCAATCGTCTCTTTCAAAAAGTCTTGCTTTGTTGGCATGATGCGGTTCCTCCCAGATTTAGTTAAAAAGAAATTTACGCTTCATTACGCTAACTTTATCAAAGCGAAGGTATGAGAAAAAATAAGGGCAAGCGGACTATATCACACACTTGAGCAGACTGGATGCTGCTTCCTTCCGGACCTGACATGGTTGAGTCGCCAAGTGCTGTATAGGACTTGCCCAATTTCTCCGACAGCGCTGACAAAGTTCTCCAAAAATTGGGGCGAAAATATAAGCAATCAAAATGTTTTCAAGAAAAATTCATGGCATCAATACGAGCGTGGAGCCTCATAAGTGTCAAAAAACTTTACAAGTGCTGTGGCATAAGTTGGAAACGGCTTTTCGTATCTTGCATAAAATCTTTCTACTTTAGTGTCCAGCTGACATGGTAGGTCGCAGTATGAAAACATCTCCATTTGTCATTCTCTTCTTTACGGTCTTTCTTGACCTGATTGGTTTCGGAATTGTCTTGCCGCTTTTGCCAAACTATGCGCGTGAGCTGGGCGCATCGCCGCTGCTGATTGGCATTGTAGCAGGAAGCTATTCGCTCATGCAGTTTTTCTCAGCGCCAATTTGGGGTAGCATCAGCGATAAAATTGGGCGTCGCCCCGTCATTCTCATTAGCGTACTGACCTCGACCGTCTCATATCTGATTTTTTCGCAATCTCACTCGGTGTGGCTGCTGTTACTCTCAAGAGTGTTGGCAGGCATCGGTTCAGCAAATGTCGGTGTCACACAAGCCTATATCACCGACATCACCACTTGGGAAGAGCGCTCTAAATCGCTGGGAATTTTGGGGGCAGCATTTGGTTTGGGGTTTGTGTTGGGACCGCCCATCGGCGGCACCATCAAATCTGCTTACGGCATTGAGAGTGTTGGCTACCTTGCCGCTGTGCTCACTTTCTTGGATTTCTTGCTGGCTTATTTTCTGCTCCCTGAATCGCTCAAAGAAAAAAAAGCAGGCAAATTGCATTTCACAGGCTTTCAAGCCGATAAACTCATCGAAGCCTTCCAAAGACCGGCCATCAATCGATTGCTGGTGATTGGGTTTTGCTTCGTGTTTGCCTTTGTCAATATGCAAATCTCGGTGCCGCTCCTCTGGAAGGAACACTATCAACAAGATGATAAAATGATTGGCTACCTCTTTGCGTTTGTAGGATGCATTTCCGTGATAGTGCAAGGCGGTCTCATTGGCAAATTGGCAAAAAAGTTTGGCGAGCGCAAGGTGTTGGTGGCAGGCTTGATAAGCATGTGCGCAGGCGTTACACTCATTCCATTTGTGCCTGAATCTTACTTCTTCTCAATTGGACTTGTGGTGTTGGCGTTACTGGCAATTGGGAACGGGCTGGTCACGCCGCTGAACACATCTCTCATTTCCATGTATGCAAGCTCAGAAGAGCAAGGTGAAATTCTGGGCATCTCGCAATCCGTCGGCGCATTAGGCAGAATTTTAGGACCACTTTCTGGCAGCCTACTTTATGGACTCGATAGCCACGTGCCTTACTTAGCTGGCGGAGTATGCCTGCTGATTGGGCTGGCGTTGGCTCTGCCACTGCTCACCTTTGAAATCAGCGCGCCAAGTGCAGCACCGAATCCTCAAGCAAGGTAACTTCTATCTACGCGGCTCAGCTCATACTTGAATGCGGGCATCGGCAGTTTAATGGTCATAATAGGCACAGGGCTGCGTTCAGAGACACTTTCAGCGATGCTGGGATTGATGAGCTCGCCCAAACGCGTGCGCTCGTGCGTGGTCATGATAATCAAATCAGCTTCAATGTCTTCAGCAAAATTCAAAACACCGACCTCTTCACTCTCATCGTTGTAGATGTGGAAAGTATAGTTGTGAGGCTTGGTGCATTCAACAAAGTCTCGAAAAATTTTGTTGGTGTAGCGTGTGGTTTCAAAACGGGCTTGCGTGTTAATACGCACCATTTGCAACTTGGCGCCAAAAAGGTCAGCAAACCGCTGTACATGCGTAAAGGCATCATACACCTCACTGTAAAAGGTTGAAGCAAAAACAATATTACGTAGCTCACTGGGAAAGTGCTCGTTTTTGATGCTTAGCACTGGACAAGACGCATGGTGAATGACCCGTTCAGTCGTAGAACCAATAAAAATTTTCTTAAGTCCCGTAATACCATGCGAGCCCATGACAATAAGGTCAATTGATTTTTCGGCGGCATATTGACAAATCGCTTGATAAGCTGACCCTTGTTCTACGGCAATCTGCACAGGCAGACCTGAAAATGGCGGTTCTGCAATCATTGACTTGAGTTTCTGGTAGGCTTCACCAGCCATGCGCTGGCGCTCTTCCATGTTCCACATTTCGTGTGCGGCACTGAAAGCATACTGTGGCACATCGACCACATAGAGAAAATGAATGGTAGCACCCGTCTTCCGAGCCAGCGAAAGGGCTGCATGGCTCGCCCACTCCGAGTGCTTAGAAAAATCGGTAGGAACAAGGATGGCTTTCATAGACACTCCCCAAAGAGTTTAAAATGCAAGAGTTTTATTTCGGCATGGGCGAAATTTGGAAAAAGTTTTGGGAATTTGAAATGCATTGGTAGCAGGCAAATAAAAAAGAGGCAAGCCGCCGCATTGCCTCTCCTCACGACCACAGCTTGAGCCCTCGCTATACTTTACGCAATGTCAGCGGACTCAATCTCGTGCATATTGAGCGATAAGCCGCGCACCACCGCCGCCAAACGAATAGCATCAAAAATCATTTCCTGCGAACCGCCATGTTCACGAACCGACTTTTCATGGCTATTGACACAGACTTCGCAGCCGTTGACAGCGCTGACCGCCAGTGAGACCAACTCAAAAAAGAGCTTAGGCGTAACGGGACGCGCCATGATGGTCATCTTAATCCCAGCTGGCATTTGCTCATACACCTTGTTTTCAGAGAAATGACGGAAGCGATAGAACACATTGTTCGTCGCAAGCAGTGAGGCAATGGCATGCATTTCGGCAAGTTCGGCATCAGTGGCGCCATGCTTGCGAGCCTGTTCGCTAAAGGCAAGAATCAGCGGGGTGCAGCGCTCATTGACGGCAATCGCAAGCGCAAGCAAGTAGGCATTTTTCTTGCCGCCTAAAGATGGCGACTCCAATACATTCTTCAAATTGATACGCAAATCGCGGATGTATTTGTAATCGCCTTTGACATATGTCTCAAGGCTGAAAAATGCCCCATCACTAATCCCTAATTCTGCAAGAAGATCCTTGCGAGTCTCCTCCATAGATGAAGTGTTTTTGAAGTGTTGCTGTTTTGTATCGAAGATGATTTGTGAAAAAGTAGGGACGGCTCAAAAGCCGCCCCACACTTTCGAGACCGTTAGGCTTCGACCAGCTCGCCGCCTTCAACTTTGAGCGTTTTGTCGCCCTCTTTCCAATTGCATGGGCAGAGCTCGCCAGTCTGCAGGGCTTCAAGCACACGAATGGTCTCGTCAATGTTGCGCCCCACATCAAGGTTATTGACGCTGACCCACTGAATCGTGCCGTTGGGGTCGACGATGAAAGTCGCACGCAAGCAAACCTCTTCTGGACTGTAGAGAATGCCAAGGGCACGAGAGAGATGTTTGCCATGGTCAGAAAGCATTGGGAACTTCAAATCGCGCAAGTCCTCATGATGCTTGCGCCATGCCAAATGCACAAAAGCCGTATCGGTGCTCGCACCATAGAGAACCGCATCGTTGTCACGAAAATCGCTGTAGCGGTCATTGAAGCCCTTGATTTCTGTCGGGCAAACAAAGGTGAAATCCTTCGGCCAGAAGAAAATCACCATCCACTTGCCTTGCTTGCGATGCTCCGCAGTGGAAATTCGGGCAAACTCCTTGCCCTTTTCTATAGAAACAACAGCATCGAGTTCAAGTTCGGGGAACTTATCTCCGATTGTAAGCATATTGAGTTGGTTTTGGTTTTGGTTTTATTGTTGTTAATTAGGAATAGTTACTATTACTACATGGTAATCCATTCTACGAAAACTAATGCGAAAGGTTGCATGCCAGCATGCAGAAATGTGTCATAGTGAATGTTGGAATAAAATGTTGGAAACTCGATGTGAGGGCACAAAAATACACAATCTTGAAGAATTTCAAAAGCTGTGATTAGAAGAGAAAAATGTATCTTGCAGACCAAACCAAATTTGCACCAAATGTCTCGCACGTATCCAAACGACCCAAAAGCGTGGAAAACCCTTGAATCGAAATACCTTTTCCAGAAATCACCTTGGCTGACCATGCGGCAAGACAAAGTAGAATTGCCAAGTGGAGCAGTCATTGACGAGTTTTATGTGCATGAGTATCCATCGTGGGTGAATGTAGTGGCAGTTACCAAAGAGGAGAAACTTGTCTTGATTCGCCAGTTCCGATATGCGGTAAGAAAGGTGTATTTTGAAATCCCAGCTGGCGTGGTCGATGAAGGCGAACAACCACTGGCAGCCGCTCAGCGTGAGTTGCTCGAAGAGACGGGCTACGGCGGCGGAGCGTGGCAACCGTGGATGCAACTTTGTGCAAACCCCTCTATTCAAACCAATTTGACCTACACCTTTCTGGCCTTAGGCGTTGAACCGATGCAGAAACAAAACTTGGAGCATACAGAGGAAATCGTGGTGCATTTGCTGTCGCCAAGTGAAGTGGAAGCGATTCTCAACGACGGCGAGCTTATTCAGGCACTGCATGCCGCACCGCTCTGGAAGTATTTATTTTGGCGGCAAAAATCTGGTCAAAGCGTGCCAGAAAACTCACGCTGAAACGGGTAACTCGGCTCTGACAAGCCTCACAAATCCTTGATAATCCTTCTTGAACATCGGGTGCTGAAAACCATGTTCTTCCAAGAGCGCCTGAACTTTGGGTTGAGCATCGGCATGCAGTTCAAGATAGAGTTTGCCGCCTGAACGAAGCAACTGGCGCGCATCACGAGCAATTTTTTCATAAAACTCAAAGCCAGTGTCGGTAAAAAGTGCAATGTGGGGTTCAAAGTTACGCACATCTGGCGGCACACTCTCTTTCTCCGAAAGTGGAATGTAAGGCGGGTTGGAGACAACAACGTCGAACGATTGCGTAAAGTGAGACACAAAATCGGGCTGCAAAGCATCAAGGCAAAGGAAGCGAATGCGTGCTTCAACGCTGTGGCGCATAGCATTGCGTTCAGCAACCTCTAAAGCCTTGTGGCAAATATCCACTGCCGTCAGTTGAGCTTGAGGAAGCAACTTGGCAAGCGTAATGGCAATAGCACCACTGCCAGTGCCAATATCCAAAATCGCACCAGCTTCTCCAGAAAAGTCGTCGATGATTTGTTCGACCAAAAGCTCCGTTTCAGGTCTGGGAATTAGCACCGAAGGGTTGACTTCAAACTTTAAGCCGAAAAACTCTTCTTGACCGAGAATGTATTGGACAGGTTCGCCAGAGAGACGGCGACGGAAAAGCTCACGAAACTGCGCCAACTCTTTTGGAGAAACAGGTCGGTCGAAATTGACATAAAGGTCAACCCGCTGAAGCTCAAGGACATGCGCTAAAAGCAACTCTGCAGTCAAACGCGCATCGCTAAAGCCCTTCTGTTTGAGAAAATCAGCACTGGTTTTCAGAAGAGAAATAACCGTCCAGTCTTTTTCTGTTGAACTTGCTGTGCTCATGAACCTTAGGTAAGACTTTAGGGTTTGTGTTGAAAATAAATGCAAAAACGGCGTCAGCAAAAGCAAGCAACAAGAAATTCACGCTGAACAATTCACGCTGAACATGTGACGAGAACAGCATGTCAGAGGCAACATGCAAAGACTTGTAGGTCTTCAAATCAGTCGCTATAATTTGTGAAAATTTTATGTCTTTTTTCTTGGGCACTTAAACTGTTGTGAAGATGGCAAGAACAGCACTCAAGCATATTGCAATTCTGCTTTTTATCTGCGCCTTTTCTGTGTTTGTAGCAATGCTGGTGTTAATCAATGGGACTTGGATGAGATGGGAACAAGCAGAGCGTCCTGAACTGCAAGTGGCGCTGATACTGGGCAACCGATTGGATGATGGCAACCCTTCACCGACACTCATGGCACGCTTGGAAAAAGCAAAAGAACTCTACGACGCAAAACTGGCAAACTATTTTGTGCTAAGCGGCGGGGTCTTGGGCGATGAGACCATTAGCGAAGCTCAAGTAATGAAGACTTACCTGCTGCAACAAGGAATGCCAGATAAGCGACTGATTTTGGAGACACAATCAACCAACACGATTGACAATCTCTACTACAGCAAACTCGTGATGGATAGCTTGAACTGCCAAACGGCATATTTGGTAACGAGTAAGTCTCATCTTTGTCGCGCAATGCTGATTGCAGAGCGTTGTGGTGTGGATGCAATCGGTGTTCCGGCAGAGATGGCGGGAAATTTGTTTGAAATTTGGCTGGAGTATGCCTTTGAAGCCTGCCGCACTTTTTACTTCTTGGCATTTGAGCAGTGGGACTTGGTCAATCCTGACGAAGTGCCTAACATGCGCCCAGAATTGCGCTATGCGGTGCTAACTGGCGCTAACCAGAAATCGTCAAGCTCGGCAAGTAGGTAAGAGCATGACGCTGATGCACATCAGAAATCTTTGTAAATTCGCAAGTGCTTAAAATTGCAAATTTCAAAAACATGGAATCAATTTTGGTCTTTCTGGGAGCGCTTTCGCGCCTTATTCCACATCCGCCAAATTTCACGGCAATCTCAGCCGTTGCGCTGTATGGCGTAAGCAAAATTCCTGATAAAAAACGTGCTTTGCTTGTGCCCTTGCTGGCAATGTTGCTCTCTGACGCCATCATGGAAGGCATGTATCGCATGGGAATTTGGGCATTTCCGGGTTTCCATAGCGGAATGTGGTATGTCTATGGTGCCTTTGCAGTCGTAGCCATGATTGGCTTTTGGATTCGCTCTCAATTCAGCTACGGACGCTTGGCTATTGGGACACTGTGCGCATCGGTAAGTTTCTTCGTGATAACGAACTTCGGAGTTTGGCTAAGCGGCTGGTATGGCTACACCGTAGAAGGTCTGGTTGCCTGCTATGTGGCGGCAATTCCGTTTTTCCGCAATCAAGTGATAGGCGACGTGCTGTTTGTGGCGCTCTTCTTTGGCGGAGACTACGTGCTGCGTCAGGTAGCGCTCAAAAAGCAATCTGCATAAGGCGCTGGCATGCTAAAGTCGACGCGATGACGCTGTGTCATGCAGTTGCTCGTGCCGCCGCTCAAAAGCCGAACGTTGCGAATCTCTACGGCTGCGGCTTTCATCAAAAGACGATGAAAGGCTTTCGCAACCAAAGAAAAGCACGACCAGCAGCAGCATAAAAAAGCCAAAAACGGCAAGTAAGATGACTTCCATGTTAATTCTCCCCTAAGAAATTTCCCCCTCCCTCTTGTAGACCTCTACGAATGAGAGCAGTGAATGTCTCAAAAGGACTCAAATTTTTTCAACCATTTTCAACAAAGCAAAGCCATGAGAATGCAACATCATTTTTTCAAGGTGATAGGCGTTGTGCTGGTGTGCGCCAATCTCTGCTCAACGGTCAGGGCGCAAGACCGTATCACGGGCAAAAGTTTTGCCACACGCTCGGAAGTCATTGGACAAAATGGAATGGTGTGCACCAGTCAGCCCTTAGCCACGCAAGTTGGTCTTGAAATTCTCAAGCAAGGCGGTTCGGCGGTCGATGCGGCAATTGCCGCAAATGCGGCATTGGGCTTAATGGAGCCTACTGGCTGCGGAATCGGCGGAGATATTTTTGCAATTGTCTGGGATGCTAAAGCACAAAAACTCTATGGCTTAAATGGCAGCGGTCGCTCGCCATATACCTTAACGCTATCGTATTTCAAGGAAAAAGGCATAAAGCACATTCCTGCCACGGGACCGTTGCCTGTAACGGTGCCGGGCTGCGTAGATGGTTGGTTTGAATTGCACAAAAAGTTTGGTCGTCTGCCCATGAAAACGCTGCTGGCGCCAACCATCAAGTATGCGCGTGAGGGCTTCCCTGTCTCGGAGCTCATTGCCTACTACTGGGAGCGCAATGTGGCAGCGCTCTCGCACTTTCCGAATGTCAAAGAAGTCTATGCTCCGAATGGACGAACACCAAAGAAAGGCGAGATTTTTAAAAATCCGCAACTTGCCAATACGCTTGAAAAAATTGCTAACGGCGGCAGAGATGCGTTCTACAAAGGTGAGATAGCAAAAATCATTGAGACTTTTATCAAAGCGCAAGGCGGATTTCTCTCTGCCAAGGATTTTGCTGACCATAAATCGGAGTGGGTAGAGCCTGTCTCAACGACTTATCGTGGTTACGAAGTGTGGGAATTGCCGCCGAACAGTCAAGGCATTGCTGTGCTGCAGATGCTAAACATTCTTGAAGGCTACGATTTCAAGCAGATTCCATTTGGCAGCAAAGAGCATATTCACCTGCTGGTGGAAGCAAAAAAGCTGGCTTTTGAAGACCGAGCCAAGTATTACGCTGACCCTGATTTTGTGAAAGTGCCTGTTGCGGCGCTTATCTCCAAAGAATACGCCAACGAGCGGCGCAAACTTATCAGCATGGATAAAGCGGCACGGCGGGTCGAGGCTGGCAATCCCGCTCTGAAACAAGGCGGCACCGTTTATCTGACCACCGCAGACAAGGATGGCAACATGGTCTCGCTAATCCAGAGCAATTATCGCGGCATGGGTTCAGGCATGGTGCCTGACGGATTGGGGTTCATGCTGCACAACCGAGGAGAACTTTTCTCACTCAATGAAGGTGAAGCCAATGTCTATGAGCCGCACAAGCGACCATTTCACACGATTATCCCAGCGTTTGTAACCAAGAATGGCGTGCCTTTTATGAGTTTTGGCGTCATGGGCGGTGAATTTCAGCCGCTGGGGCATGTACAAATTTTGATGAACATCATTGATTTTGGCATGAATGCACAAGAAGCAGGAGATGCACCTCGCATTGCTCACGAGGGCTCGTCAGAGCCTACTGGAGAGAAAATGACCGACGCAGGCACAGTGTTGCTCGAGACAGGCTTCTCGCATGAAACCATCCGAGAGCTCATGAAGATGGGACATAAAATTGGTTTCGGGCTGAGCAGTTACGGCGGCTATCAAGGTATTCTCTATGATGCAAAGAACAGGGTCTACTACGGTGCGTCAGAATCGCGCAAGGATGGGCAAGCCGCTGGATATTAGCCTACAAGGCAGAATGACAAAATGCGACTGTGCAGTGAAAACAACTTAGCCAAACTGGCAGACAGTTTGGCTAAGGGTTTTTGTATGCGAAGACAAACTATGCAGTAGCCAATTCGCCTTTGAGCAATCCAAGTCGCTTGAGTTCAGCGTCAAGTTTCTGTCGTGTGGCAGGCGAAGGGGGTGTCATGGGCAGACGGTAGCTAAGTTCAATGAGCCCCATTTGTGCCAAAGTATATTTGACAGGAATGGGATTTGACTCAAGGAAGTTGAGCGTCATCAGATTCAGATACTGGGTGTGCAGGCGCTGGGCTTCGAGCAAATTGCTCTGGAACATGGCTTCCACAAGACGCTTCATCTCTCTGGGAATTTGATTAGCGGCAACGGAAATGACGCCATCGCCGCCAAGTGCCATGATGGGCAGAGTAAGGTAGTCATCGCCGCTCATCACGGAGAGATGTTCAGGACGGTTGCAGAGGAGTTCTTGGATTTGCGTCATGTTGCCTGAGGCTTCTTTGACGGCAAGAATGTTGGGGAAGCGGGTCGCTAAGCGGAGCATGGTGTCGACGGAGATGTTGGCGCCAGTGCGTCCGGGCACATTGTAGATGATGACGGGAACGGAGACTGCTTCAGCGATAGCGGCATAGTGCTGAAAGAAGCCTTCTTGCGTGGGTTTGTTGTAATACGGCGCAACCGAGAGAATGCCTGTGGCACCAGCTTTTTCGGCAGCCTTTGCCAAATGCACAGCATGTTTGGTGCTATTGCTGCCAGCGCCACCCATGACGCGAATTTTCCCATTGCTGAACTCAACGCACAGCGAAATGATGCGATATTGTTCCTCGTCAGAAAGCGTAGGCGATTCGCCCGTGGTGCCGCAAGGAATTAAAATGTCGGTGCCGCCTTGAATGTGAAAATCAACAAGGCGCCGAAGAGCGTTTTCGTCAAGTGACCCGTCCGCCTTGAAGGGGGTGACTAAGGCGACGGCTGAACCGGAAATGACTCTACGAACCATAGTGTGAAAGTATTTGAAAGTGAAAGAGTTTTACACGCCGAATTTAAGCCGTAATTTTGCGAAACAAAAAGCCAACTTACCCTTTTAGCGATGCCTGAAAGAGAAGCACGATCCATGTCGTATTCGCGTGTCGAAATGACACAAATCGTAACACCAGTCGACACAAACTACCTTGGCAATCTGGCTGGCGGCAGGTTGATGCACTGGATGGACCTTGCGGCGGCAATTGCTGCAGGTCGGCATTCGCAAGCAATATGCGTCACGGCGTCAGTCGATACGATAGAATTTCGACAGAGCATTGAGCTTGGAGAAGTGGTCATCATCAAAGCAAATGTCAATCGCGCTTTCAATACCTCAATGGAAGTCGGTGTCAAGGTCTATGCCGAAAATATCGTCAAGGGACAGGTGCGTGAGTGCACGAAAGCCTATTTTACCTTCGTGGCAATTGATAAAGATGGCAAGCCTATTCCCGTGCCAGAGGTCATTCCAGAAGATGAACATGACCGACGCCGTTACGAAAAAGCCGCTCTGCGCCGTCAAATCCGACTGCTAAACAAAGGCTGAGCCAAGGTTCAACAAAATCCTGCGCGTTCTGCCAGCTCAATACCGAGCAAGTTTAAGTGCTGCCTCAAAGACTTTTTCTTCGTTTGGCAGAATAGCCGCTTCAAGAACCTTTGAGAACCCGACGGGCGTATCGAGCGAACCGACGCGCATGATTGGTGCATCGAGAAACTCGAAGCAATGTTCGGCAATGAGCGCAGCAATCTCGCCGCCGAACCCGCCTGTCACTTTATCTTCATGCACCACTAGCGCCTTGCCAGTTTTTTTGACTGTGGCAAAGATAGCGTCTTTATCAAGTGGTGCAAGTGAGCGTAGGTCTAAGACCTCAGCAGAAAAGCCATACTCTTTTTCCAACTTTTCGGCAGCAAGCAAAGCATGATGAACAGTTGTGCCATACGAGATGATGGAAAGGTCGGTGCCATAGCGGCGGTAGCGTGCTTTGCCAAAGGGAATGAGAATATCAGGGCGCAGTTTGAGCGTCTTCGCCCACGGGTTGTTGTAGAGAAACTTTGGCTCTAAGATGACTGTGACGCCACGAGAGCGAAATGCCGAGCGGAGCAACCCTTGCATATCGTCGGCAAAAGCAGGTACCACGATGCGCAAGCCGGGCAAGGTGGTAAAAGCGCCCTCAACATTTTGCGAGTGATATAAGCCGCCGCCAATGTAGCCGCCTGAAGCAATGCGCATAACGATGTTGGGGACAAACTTGCCTTTGGTGCGCCAGTATTCGTGCGAGCACTCGACGACTTGTTCCATAGCAGGCCAGATGTAGTCAGCAAATTCAGCACCTTCAATCAAGACCCAGATGTCTTCACGGTAGCGCGAAAAGCCGTTGGCGGTGCCGACAATGAAGTCTTCAGCAATCGGCGCATTGAAGACTCGGCGCGGTCCGTATTTCTGCGGCATGCCCTTATCGGCGTTGAAAATGCCGCCCTTGCCGACATCTTGTCCCCAGAGAAAGGTATGTTCATTGCGGTCGAATTCTTCGTGTTGTGTTTGGTTGATAGCTTGAAGCAAGCTGATGGTTTCGTCGGTGTAGAGCGGTCCAGCGCTTTCGGGTTCGGTTAGCTCATGCACTTCGCCGCCTGTTGGTCTGAATTCTGGCCAGACATAAAGCGTTGCGGATTTAGGGTCAGGCAGAGCGGCGCGTTCGGCACGTTCAGCCGCTTCAGCAATGAGGTGTTCATTATCGCGCTCGATGGCTTCAAGTTCAGCGCTGGTGAAGAATTGTTTTTCAAGCAGGAAATTTTTGAACTTCGGCAGTGGGTCTCGAGCCTTAGCTTGTTCGAGCTCCTCGTGGGTGCGATACAGCAAATGATTGTCTGAATTGGAGTGCGAGCCAATTCTTTCGCAGTCTGCCTCTACCATAGCGGCGCCGCGACCGGATTTGACAAATTCAATCGCCTCCTGCATAGCGCGCCATGAGTCGAAGACATCCGTGCCGTCGCAGAAGATGACTTTCAGGTTGGGAAAACTTTGGAAAAGTTCAGCCGGATGTTCTGTGCCAAATTGCTCACGGACTGGCACCGAAATCCCAAAGCGATTGTTTTGGAGGACGAAGACCACTGGCAAAATCTCACGTGAGGCACCATTGACCGCCTCATAAAAGTAGCCCTCTGCACTTGCTGATTCGCCACCCGAGTAGAAAGCAATTTCATCGCCACCGTATTTCTTGATGGCTCGCGCCACACCGACGGCATGTTGAGCATGGTTGCCCGTCAGTGAAGAGACATTCTGAATGCGAATTTCTGGTTTGGCAAAGTGGTTCGACATGTGCCGACCGCCGCTGGCCACATCACTATCGCGAGAAAGACCGTTGAGCAAAATTTCCTCGACGCTAATGCCTGCGGCAAGTGCCGTGAGCATATCGCGGTAGTAGGGGAAAAGAAAATCTTTGTTGGGGCGAAACGATAGCCCTAAAGCCAGTTGAATGCCATCATGCCCTTGATAGGGCGCATGATACGACCAGCCCATGCCTTTTTTGAGATACCCTGCCGCCTTCAAATCGAGCTGACGCCCTAAGTGCATCAGACGATACCAGTTCTTGAGCGTGGAAATCTCTACCCCAGCAGGCAGTGTGTCGGCAGAAAGCGAAGGATGAGTTGATGCGACGTGCTTCGTCATAGTCTACTCCTTTTATTTTTTTTCAGGGGGACCCTAAATGACACAAATTTAAGAAGAAAAAGACAATTGCGGGCAACATTTTGCAGTATGCAAGAATTACCATAGCTTTAAGGTCGAACGAACATCCATCATCACTCAAAGTCAAGAGAGTATGTCAGAGGTGCAATCATGATGAATGCGCTAAAACAACTTAACCTGACGCATCGCCTGCGTCGGCTGCGACAAACACGTGCCATTCGTGAGCTGGTTGCAGAAACCGTGCTGCGAAAAGAAGATTTCGTATTTCCGATTTTTATCCGCGAAGGCGAAAACATCGCCGAAGAAATACCCTCTATGCCCAACATCTTTCGGTTCTCAATCGATAATGCCTTGCGCGAGTGCGAAGAATTGCTCAAGCTCGGCATTGTCGCCGTGGATGTATTCGGCATTCCTGCTGAAAAAAGCGATGATGCACGTGAGGCTTACCACGACAATGGCATCGTGCAGCGAGCGGTGCGTGCTATCAAAAAAGAATTTCCAGAACTTTGCGTGATGACCGACGTCGCCTTAGACCCTTTTACCACGCATGGGCATGATGGCTTAGTCAGTGATGGCAAAATTCTCAACGATGAAACAGTAGATGTGCTGGCGCGAATGGCGCTATCGCATGCAGTGGCAGGAGCAGATTTTGTGGCGCCAAGCGACATGATGGATGGGCGAGTCGCTGCCATTCGAGAAGAACTGGATGATAATGGTTTTACTCACGTGGGAATTGTGGCGTATTCGGCAAAATATGCCTCGGCATTTTACGCACCATTTCGTGATGCGCTGAATTCTGCCCCAAAATTTGGCGACAAAAAAACCTATCAAATGAACCCTGCCAATTCAGATGAAGCCATTCGTGAAATTGAGCTCGATATTCAAGAAGGCGCGGATATTGTGATGATTAAGCCCGCTTTAGCTTACCTCGATATCGTCAGGCGAGCCAAAGAAACCTTTCATGTGCCGATTGCCGTCTACAATGTCTCTGGTGAATATGCGATGGTTAAGGCAGCCGAACACCAAGGCTGGATTGATGGCGAGCGTGTCATGCTGGAAATGTTGCTTTCCATGAAACGTGCTGGCGCAAGTCTGATTTTTTCATACTTCGCAAAAGAAGTCGCAAAACTTCTCTGAGTTGAAGTAACCTTTGAAGGCAGTAAAATGAATGTGAGTGAATTTTTCGGCGTCAAGACCCTGTTGTGCCTGACGGGCTTGAGTGCAGTGTTCGCCTTTGGAATAGCACGGTTTCTGCAAGTCAAAAATCGCTTGTCCGTTTCACCTTACCCCATGCTGGCTTGGGTGATAGTCGGAGGACTGTGGAGCATTGGAGCAAGTCTCACGCTGCTACAATCCCATGACCTGCATGTAGCCGCCCAAATACGCCAGTGGCCACATGTAGAAGGCACCGTGCTTGAAGCTGAACTGCAAGCAAAACGTAGCTTTGTGCCAAAAGTAACCTATCAATACTGCGTGGGCGGCAACACCTACACCGATAAAAAGGAACTCTTTTCGCCACAGTTCGGCGGCAAAGACACACGCCGACAAACCTCGCAGAAAATCCTTGCCGAATATGAAAAAGGCGGTCCGATTACCGTCTACTACAATCCACAGAACCCCGCAGAATCCGCTGTAGAGATAGGCGTAACATGGGCAACCTTCATCAAACTGGGCGTGGGAATGTTACTCTTTTCAGGTTGCACATTTTTGATGCTCTACAAATTTGCACAGTTTCTTTTGCAGAACAGAGCAACTCGCCAAACTGAAACTAAACCTGCTACGGCACAGTAACCCACAGGCGGAGCCAAAAAGCAAGACTTTGCACAAAAAGGAAAACATCGTAAATTAAAAAGTAGTCGAGTCAGTCTGGATAAAATCGGACTGACTTTTGCTTTTCTCTGTGCCCGCTGTTGCAAAGCAATCCAAGCGGGTATTTTCTTGCAACGCTAAACTGGACATAACTATGGCAGAAGCGATTTATCTTACCATGGATGGCTACAAGCGCTTAAAGGAAGAGCTTGACAAACTCAAAAACGAAGAGCGTCAGCGAGTCTTGGAAAAAGTAGCTGAGGCACGCTCGCATGGCGATCTCTCGGAAAACGCCGAGTATGATGCCGCTAAGGAGGAGCAAAATCAACTTGAAATGAAAATCAGTGCCTTAGAACGCAAGCTCTCCATTGCCACGATTCTCGACGAAAAGAAAGTTAAAACCGACCGAGCCTATATTCTTACCACAGTGGTCCTGAAAAACTTGGACACGCACCAGACCGTCGAGTATATGCTGGTCTCGGAAGAAGAAGCCGACATCGAGCTGGGCAAAATCTCCGTAAAATCGCCAATTGGCAAGGCAATTTTGGGCAAGCAAGTCTCCGAAAAAGTTGAAGTGAGAACGCCGGGCGGCTTGAAACGGTTTGAAGTGCTGGAAATAAAGTTCAAACCATAACTTTCAAGCAAAATGGGCAAGAGGCAAATCATCATCAAGCCACAAGACCTCAAACCACAGCACATTGGAGAAGAAGTCAACATCGAGATGAATGACGCACGCGTCTGGCATGGCTACATTACAGCCATCACAAACGATGAAGTCAAACTGCGAGACGCTCGTCAAAAAGACCATCTGCTGAAACGAGCAGATATCAAGCGCATCTTCGCCGAACGTGTCACAGAATACTAACCTTGTCTCTCAAGGCATGTCAGGGTGTCGGTTTTCACTTCTCCTAAAAAGTGTTTAGCATTGTAAAAAACGAAAACCGACACCAACTCCCTATGCGAAAAAAATTTGTCGCCGGCAATTGGAAGATGAATAAAACCGTTGCGGGCTCAATTGCGCTGGCATCTGAAATACTCCGACACTTGGGCACAGCACCGCCCTGTGAAGTGGCAGTTGCCCCAACATTTGTCTCACTCGAAGTGGTGCATCAAGTGCTGAAAGGCACAGCCATCAAACTGGCGGCACAAAACTGCCACTACGAAAACGATGGCGCCTTCACCGGCGAAATTTCCGCGCAAATGCTCAAAAGCGTAGGCTGCGACTATGTCATTTTGGGGCACTCCGAACGCCGCCAATACTTCGGCGAAAATGATGCCATCATCAACCGCAAGGTCAAAAAGGTCTTGAGCGAATCGCTGCAAGTCATTTTGTGCATCGGCGAAACCATAGAAGAGCGCGAGCAAAATCGAACTGAAACCGTTGTGGAAACGCAAATCAGACATTGCCTCGAAGGCGTATCGGCAAGCGATATGGCACGCGTCACACTTGCTTATGAACCTGTATGGGCAATTGGAACAGGCAAGACCGCAACGCCAGAGCAAGCTGAAGAAGTGCATCGCTTTATCCGAAAACTTATCAGCGACATGTATAGCCCAGAAGTTGCTGAAAACCTGACCATTCAGTATGGCGGCAGCGTTAAGGGCTCAAATGCAAAGGAACTCTTTGCTATGCCCAACATCGATGGCGGACTTATTGGCGGAGCAAGTCTCAAAGCCGAAGAATTTGCCCAGATTGTAAAAAGCATCGCCTGAAAAAGTCCATTCGGCAAGGCTCAGACTTTACATTGCAGTAAGCGCTGCAGCACCTGCTCACGCTCCGCCATGATGCGCTTGCCAATGAAGACAAAGATGGAACTGGACCCGCTTTTTCTAAACTCATCATCGTGCAAACTCTCGTAATCAAAAGTGTATCTGCCAGAGGCAAAGTTGAAAATGGTAGGGTTTTGCATTTCCACGAAATTGACTACGCCTTTGGCACGGTAGTAGTGGCGCGGCAATGTGGCTAAGAATTCCTCAAATTTTCGCTGCGAAAAAATTTCGGACCGCTCGAAGGCAAAGGTCTCAATTTCATCAACTTCTAAGTGGTAGCTTTCAGCGCCATGGTCGTGGTGATGCTCGTGCGAGTGCGACGGCGCCGATTGCACTGTGAGCGTAAAAGGCATGGCTGACTGCGGCGAAACGGCACGAGCTTGTTTTTCATGCAGTCGCCGCTCAATTTCCTCATCATACTTTTCTTTGAGAGCCGCTACTTGAGCTTGCAATTCTTCACGCAGCCCGACATGCTTCGGCGCAAAAATCAACTCTGGCGGAATACGCCCTTGCACAGTCCTGAAAATTGGCGCACGCTCGTTCATCTGACGAATGCGCTCTTCAGCTTTGCGCAACACCAACTCTGAGCACACATCAGCCTTGTTGAGTGCAATAAGGTCGCTAATGGTCAGTTGAATTTCGGCAACCAGATTCTCAGACAAGTGTTCTTCTAAATGCTCGGCATCGACAACTGTAATAATCATATCCAAAATAAGCCGCTGGTCGTTGGCAAGCATCATGAAAATGGAAATCGGGTTGGCAATGCCAGTGGTCTCAATCAGCAAAACTTCAGGCGAGGTGTTTTCCAAAATATCGGTAACAGCATTCGAAAAATCGCCCGAGATGGTGCAGCACATACACCCAGCGGTCAGCTCCGAAATCTCGACATTTTGCGTTTTGAGAATGACACTATCGATACTGACTTCCCCAATCTCGTTTTCAATAAGAGCAACTTTGCGGTCTTTGAGCGAAGTCTCTAAGAGATGTTTGATAAGCGTCGTTTTTCCGCTCCCCAGAAAGCCGGTGATGATGATGGTCGGAATGCGTTCGTGTTGCATGGCAAGAAAGTTTAATGCTTGTCGAAGAATGAAAAACTTAACAAAATTTGTTGTAAAACTTGCTAACTTGTATTTTCCGTGCGTTTTTTTGAAAATCAATCGCAAAATATCTCCATGTTTGAAACCATTCGCGCTGCTGACCCCGAACTTTTTTCAGCTCTTCAAGGTGAACTGGATAGACAGTTCGAGACCATTGAGCTTATTGCTTCTGAAAACTTTGCAAGTCGTGCCGTCATGGAAGCCACAGGCTCTGTCATGACGAACAAGTATGCCGAAGGCTATCCGGGCAGACGCTACTACGGCGGCTGTGAGTTTGTCGATATAGCTGAAAATTTGGCGCGCGAGCGAGCCAAAAAACTCTTCGGCGCTGACTACGCCAATGTGCAACCGCACTCTGGCTCAAATGCAAACATGGCAGTCTTCTTTGCCTTGCTAAAACCGGGCGATAAAATCTTGGGCTTTGACCTTGCTCATGGCGGGCATCTGACGCATGGCTCGCCAGTGAATTTTTCTGGCAAACTCTATGAGGCACACTTCTACGGCGTAGAGAAAGACACAGGCAGAATTGACCTCAACAAAGTGGCGGAAAAAGCACGGCAAGTTAAACCAAAGCTCCTCATCTGCGGCGCCAGCGCCTACTCACGTGATTGGGACTACAAAGCCTTCCGAGACATTGCCGATTCAGTCGGTGCATTTCTACTTGCAGATATTGCACACCCTGCCGGTCTGATTGCAACAGGGCTACTCAACAACCCCCTGCCATATTGCCATGTGGTAACGACCACAACGCATAAAACCTTACGCGGACCGCGCGGCGGCATGATTCTGATGGGAAAAGATTTCGAAAACCCGTTTGGCATCAAGGTAAAAACCAAAAGTGGTGAGCGTTTGAAACTGATGTCAGAAGTTTTGGATACTGAAGTTATGCCCGGCGTGCAAGGCGGACCGCTGATGCATGTGATTGCCGCAAAAGCCGTAGCCTTTGGCGAAAATCTGAAACCCGAATACAAAGACTACACCGAACAAGTCCGCCGCAATGCAAAAGCCATGGCAAAGCGATTTCTCGAGATGGATTACCACATCATCTCAAACGGCACCGACAACCACTTGATGCTGATTGACTTGCGTAGTAAAAACATTAGCGGCAAAGAAGCAGAACACTTGCTGCACAAAGCTGGTATCACGCTAAACAAAAACATGGTTCCCTTTGACGATAAAAGTGCATTTGTAACCAGCGGCATTCGCATTGGCACGCCAGCCATGACCACGCGCGGATTCAAAGAACAAGAATTTGAATACGTGGCTGAACTCATTGATAGAGTCATCACGCATGCGCATCGCGCCGATGTGGAGGAAGTCTGTGCCAAAGTGCGTCAGGAAGTCAAAGAGCTGACGGCAAAATTTCCGCTCTACGACATTGCAGCCGTCTAAGCTGAAAAATGCGATAGGAGCAAGACAACTTGCGACATGCGCACGATAGTGAAGTTCGTCAAGGTGTGGCTTGGTGCAGTGTGGCTATGCGCCATGGTGATAGCGGCACCAGCGCCGCAAAAACAGCTGACACAGACAGCGATGAGCAAGGCAGAAATTCAAGTGGATACGCTCAACAAAACGATCGTGCTTAGTGCAAAAATCTATCCGAGCAAGTTCAATGCGTGGACAAGTTGGACGAAGCATCATCACTTTGTGGTCTGGAAAAATGGCAGAGCGGCACACAATGCACTAATTGAAACCGATGCAAGCGACCTGCAAGTCTTGGATGCACTGCTGGCCATTGGTGCCGTTGCTGGCAATAATCTCACTGCTGATACATGGGAAAAGCGCGCCGACCGTTCAAATCCTGAACCTGACAAGCGCGTGGAAGGCTCAACGATAGAGGTAAGTGTGGCATGGGAAGGGCAGCGACCGCTGCATGCAGAGGATATTTTTGAAGACAAATTCGGCAAAGGCTTTCTCTTCAAATTCGGTGGGCATAAAGACTTAATCCCAATTTGGAAATCAGGCTGCATTGTGTGCTTGCAGAGCTGTCCCGGAGGTAGAATTAGCAATGCAAACTACACCATGCGCGACTATCACGACGGGTGCTCCAAGTTTGAAGTGCAAAAAGCAAATCTGCCTCAAGATGGAGCAGAAGTAGAAGTGATACTAAAACTGCAAACTGCGCCCTGACCGTCTAAAGCCAACCGACGCGCAGTGCCCACTCAATGGTTTCGGCAACCCCTTGCTCAAGTGAAATTTCGGGTGTGTAGCCAAAATGAGCTTTTGCTTTGGCAATAGAGCAAGTCCAATAGAGCTGCGCGCCTTCAATAGCTTTTTCGCGATTGATGATAGAGACTTTGCCTTGAGCCCGAGCAAGAGCTTCATTCAGCGAGGCGATGCCATAGACGAGCCAGTCAGGCAAAGTCAGGGTCAGTAGGTAGGATTTACCCAAAGCGGCTTTTGCGGCAAATCCGATTTGGTCCCAAGTGTAGGCTTGTTCGGAGGAGATAAAGTAGGTTTCACCAACGGCGCAGGGGTGCTCGGCGGCAAGGCGAATGCCGCGCACAAGGTCGCGCACATGCACAATATTCAAAAGTTTTTTAACGCCGAAGCCAAACTTTGGCATGAGTCCGTTTTTTACGGCTTTGAAAAACTCCAGCATGTCTCGGTCACGCGGTCCATAAACCACCGATGGACGCACGATGGTAATCGGCAGGGTCTGCATAAATTTTTTGCAGACAAGTTCAGCTTGAAGTTTGGTGCGTCCATACATGGTCAGTGGTCGGCAGGGCGCAGTCTCATCGACGGGCTGGTCGGCGGCAGGGGAAGGACCGACTGCGGCTTGGGTCGAGATGTGCAAAAATCGCTTGATACGAGGTGCGGCAGTTTGCGTTGCATAAAGTAAGTTTTCTGTGGCCGTAACATTTGCGGCATAAAATTCCGATTCCGTGCGTGCTTTGGTAAGCGCCGCAGAGTGGAAAACATAATCTACGCCAGCCACAGCATGTTGAAGGGTATCAGGTTTGGTATAATCGCCAACAACATACTCTACTGGCAAGTGACTAAGATTGTCTTTCGAGCTCTGCGCCCGAGTCAGGACACGGACGCGGTAGCCTTGCTCTACGAGGTATTCAGCAAGCCAGCTGCCAACAAACCCTGTGGCGCCGGTAACTAATGCAAGCTGTGACATGGAATGCAAATCGGCTGTGTTAGAGAGACTGGCATGAATGTCTGAATGTTGAAAAAAAAATGTCATGGCGGTGATTTGACAAAACAAAAACTTAAAGTTTGAAGATGTTGCAAATGTAAGTAAAGTTCTCTACTTTTGCCCCAACGCATTTGCAACAGAGCAAAACCGATGTTATTTTTCTAGGGTCAGAATCACCCATCTTCGCCTTCAAACAAAGTACAAGAAATGCAGTGCGGGGCACTTGTTTTTGACTGCATCGGCGTCTTATATTGAGCCGAAACTTGTGTGTTAATCGTATTTTCAAAGCCCCAATCTCTGGATGTTGTGAAGGTATCTTTGTAACTAAAACGAGTAAAAAGGGTGTCACTTTGAAGGTTATACGCTATTTGCTTCTCGCTGTTCTGCTGAATGTCGTTGTACCGAAAGCTCAAGCGCAAGAGGGTAGGATTTCAAATATCGTCCTGCCATCGAACACGCTTCTTGTCAGCGACCAAGAGTTTCTCAATGACTTGCTGGCAAAAGACCGATATTTAGCGCTTGCATACGAAAACTTGGAAAGAATTTCGGTGGATTTCCAGAAGGAACCGCCAACGATAGAACGCTTGCGCTCAATCCGCATTGAAGGTTTTGGGCACCTGGAAGGAGAGCAAGGCGAATTTCACAACTTCAGAACCAAGGCAGAGTATGAGCGGTTCTACCAGTTTGCGCGCTACCAAAGTGTGCGTGATGAGCTAAATGCATACCGGAAAAGTTTGCTTGCGGTCGCTCCGCGCTCGGTGCTGGAAAAGGCGCTGCGGCTTGACCTCAGAAGTGCCACCCAGCGCTATGAAAAAGGCGACTACCCGACGGCACGGCTGTATTTTGAGGACATCTACGAGACTTACAGTCCCTACTTCAGGAATCTTGATGATGTGCTCTACTTGCAGGCAGAGTCCAATTTTGGCATGAAGGCTTTTGCGGAAGCAAAAAAGCTCTATGAGCAATTGCTGCTGACCTTCCCAAGTTCGCCGTATGCTTCACAGGCGGTTCAGCGTATTCTTTTCATGGACTATGTATATGATGATGCGCGTCAGTTTCAGAGAGATTTTCGCAAGTATAAGCCATATATCAAACTGGAAAACGAGCAGGATTTCAATGTGCTATTGCTCGCAGGCACGGTGGAGTATCGCAATCAGCAGTATGCCAGAGCGATTGACAATTTTTCACAGATTCCAGACCGTGCCGAGGTGAAACCTATGGCGGACTTCGGGGCAGGACTGGCGCACCTTGCACTCAATGAGATAAACGAAGCGGAAAAGAAGTTCCGCAAAATCCTTGAGCGTGCCTATTTGCCCTGGGATACGAAGTTCAGGGAAGTCAGAAATGCTGCGGCTATTCAGATGGCGCACATCTACTACAAGAGAGGCACCAAGTTCTTAGACGAAGCCCGGCGTTTTTACACGGGTAACGAAACGGAGCGTGTGAAAGCCGACTCAGCACTGCAATCTGAACTTCGTGAACAGCTGGCAGGTCAGCAGGTGAGTATCTACCAGAGGCAACTCATTGAAATTCTCAAGAAAATTGAGTTGCAAGATACAGCGGTGCTTAGTTTATCCAAGAATTTGGAACGCGAAATCTCCTCTGTTTCTGCTTCTGAACAAGAGCTTCGACGCTTTAACGACCTGCTAAGAGAGCGTGCGGAAAACTTAGAAGCGGCAAGAGAAGGTATTGACCGTATCAGAGATGAACTGACAGCGGCTCAAGAAGAAGGGCGATTGGCAGCCGAACAAATTGAGCGAATGAGGGCAAAGCTGGCACGTGCCCAGAAAGAGGTACTGTTTCAACGCTTCAATCTCTATCGAAACTTTGCACTCGTAGAATTTGCACAGGCAGAGTATTACTTCAACGAAGTGAGCAGAAATAGCCCTGACAAAGATTTGGCAGAACTTGGGCGACTGTGGACACAGCTTAAGTCAGGCAAATACACAGAAGTCAGGGCCGAGATAGATGACTATTTCAAGAGATTCCGCACGTCGGAAAATCTCTACCAAGCTATGTTCCTTGCGGGCTACATGACACAGGCGAAGTATCCGCAAGACCCCAACGTTGCGTCCAAAGACTACAACTTTGTATTCAATGGCTACACGGCGTTGCAGTATGTAGAAAAGTTTCTTGCCAAGAAGGCACAACTGCGTCAGCAGCTATTAAATGTGCAGTTAATTGCAGCCGCATCGGCCAACCCAAGCGAGGCAGCCGCAGCCACCGAAGCAAGTAATGACATCAGTAAAGCTATTGACCTACTCAAATTTGACCGTCGAGCCATTATTGGTTCAGAAACTGGCTTGGTAGCAGATGAGCGCCGACCAGCACTGGAAGAATTGGCAAACAAGCTGAAGTCTGCAACTGGAGCGGGAAATGCGGCGCTTAAAAGTGCAACTGAAGCGGCAGGCACAGCCATTGCCCAGATTCTGGAACTGGCAACACAGTCTGTAACCAATGAAACAAGACTGTTCCTGACGCATGCCCCGCTGCTTGTAAGCAGCGAACTGTCAGACTACCGAAAGAACTTGGAGTTTTACAAGAAAGTTGCTCGTGAGGAAATCGCTCGCTCAGAGGAACTGATGACAACGCTGCAAGCCGCTGTGAGCACAGGCGAGCCAAGACAGCAGTTGCTAAATCGCTACTACTTGAATACCGCCAAGTCCATACACACGACCGCCAGTGCGATTTTAACGGCATTACACCAAAAAGAATTTTTCGGTGAAGAAACTGTGGAGCGAGCTGGAACGGTTGGTCAATACGCATTCAGTGCGCTAACCTACGACGAGGTCAAGAAGCGCAGAGACTTGGTAAAAGGCTACGAGAAAGTGGTCAACTACTTCAAAACTGCGGTCAGGAAGAAGATTACCCAACTGGAGCTGTTTTTAGAGCAAATCAAGAAAGAGGAGCAAGGCACGGCAATTGTTGTGGTCACCAAAGCCGACCTGCTACAAAAAGAGTTTGAAGAAGTGCTAAGCGATTTCAGGAGAGCTTTCTTTATCGGGACAGATTACTTGAAACTCTCTCGTCAGTCGGAGCAAAAGAAAGTGCTGATGCCGTAGGAAATTCCGAATTCTGTTGTAACTTCGTGTAATCTTAAACCAACCAAAACAACTTAGTTATTCTCGGAGGCTAAAATGGCAAAGAAGAACAAGATCTTTCTCTGGGCAATTATCATCTTGTCGGCGGTAGTGTCGTTTGCGCTATACTACGGGGTATTTGGACCTGCACCTAAAGGTTCGCTGCTCCATAACCTCTACGAAGGCGGACCGCTTGTAGCGGTACTGATGACCAACATTCTCGTGCTGGTTATTGTGGTGACTGAACGTGTGATTGCCTATAATAAAGCTAACGGTAGGGGCGATTTGGATAAGCTTCTCAAGGAAGTGAAGCAAGATTTAGAAAGAGGTGCAATCAACGAAGCATTGCAGAAGTGTGAAAAGCATAATAGCGCTGTTTCAACCTCAATTATGAGCGGTCTGGAGCGCTATCGTTCGCTCGATGAAGTTGAACCACGCTTCAACGCCAAAATTCAAGAAGTGCAAAAGGCAATCGACGAAGCGGCGAACTTTGAGTCTGCACAGTATGAGACAAACCTTACACCTATCAAGACCATTGCTACAATTGCGACGCTCATCGGTCTGATGGGTACCACCATCGGTATGATTCGCGCATTCAATGCTTTGGCAGAGTCAGGTGGAACGCCAGACCCAGCGAAGCTCTCGGGCGCAATTTCAGAAGCACTTTACAATACAGCAGGCGGTCTGTTCGCCGCAATCTTGGGAACAGTAGCCTACAACTACTTCAAGGCAGAGATTGACAACTTCACCTACTTTATTGATGAAGCTGCCTTTGAAGTGATTCAAACCCTGACGATTTCGCGACGTAACCTTATTTCGGAACGCGAACGGGCACAGTAAAACGAACAGCACAGGAGAAAAGGGCGAGCATAGAGCCTTGCTCGCCCTTATACAGAAAACTTAAAACGAGCTGAAAACCATGAACTTCTTCGGATTCTTCATGCACGGCGGAGATGAGATTGACTTAGCCCCGCTTGTTGATATTGCATTCTTGCTTCTGACTTTTTTCATGATGACCACTGTGTTCAGAGCAACTGACAAAATCCAAGTGGAAACCCCGCAGTCTAACTCGGCAGCCAAGGAGCCGACAAAACGCTACGTAATTGTCACAGTATCAGATAGCACAGATAAGCATGATACTCAAGTGGTCGTCAATATGGATGAGTACAAAGTGCGCGTTGTGGCTTTTCAAGGCACACCATATGAGCGCGAAGCCGCAGGTACAGACGGAGTGATGTTGAGAGACTGGAGAAAAGAACTCTACGAGATTCTCCTGCGTGCCCGTCAGGCAGACCCTGGTCAGTCAATCGTTCTAAAAGCAGACAAAAATGCACGCTTTAGTGTGGTCAACGAAATCATGATTAAAATGAAGGAAGTTAAGTTCGATCAGGTCCAGATGATTACAAAAATGGAGAAGTAACCACAAATAATCAATTGGAGGTCAAAAATGGCAGAGGTAGGCAAAGATAGGAGTAAGACGATAAAAATTAACATGCGCGAAGGTAAAACTAATGCGCAAGCCAGAAAAATCAAGAAGTATAACGAGAAAAGTGATGAGACGTCCCATGTAGACTTAGCCCCTATGGTTGATATCGCTTTTCTTTTGCTAACATTTTTCATGCTAACAACCTCGTTTGCGAAGCCGAATGTCTTCCAGATGGGGTTGCCTGAACCGCCCAAACCAAATGCGGCACCAAGTGCGGTTGACCCGAAACTGATGCTGACTATTCAAGTTTCTAAGACGGGCAAAGACGGGGTGTTTCTGCTAAGAGGTATAGAGAAAGAAGGCAACACACCTGCATACACGAAATTTGAAGAGCTGCGCGCAAAGGTCAAAGCCGTGCGTGATGAGATACAAAATGACCCAAGTTTGAATAAGTATGATGTGGTCACCGCTGTCAAGATTCATCCTGATGCCAAATACGATGATATGATTGAAGTGATGAATGAAATTTTCGATGCTGGCGTGCGCAAATGGGCGACCGTTGAATTGAAGCCCGATGAAGCCAAGAAGCTCGAAGAGCTGGAAGCCAAAGTGAAGAAGTAAAGCGCAAAACAAGGTAAAATCTGTCCTCTGCTCACAAGACAAACAAGGAAAAACATGAAAACGAAAACAAGTGAAATAGGCTCGCAGATTGCGCTAAGGTGGTATGCGGAAAAACCCTTTGCTTACAAGATTCGCGAAGAGTATCAAAAGCGAATGACGATAGGGTTTGTGCTCGGTATCTCACTCTTTGCTGCCGCACTTCTCTCTTATTTCATTTCAGGAGCGCTGGAAGGTGGCGAAGTTGTGGAGAAACGCAAACCTGTGGTCATCAACGTGCAGGCTGACCCACCGCCACCGCCATCTGAAGTGCAAAAGCAAGAGGTTACCGAGGCATCCACAGGGGATATTGGTAGCGATGCGGTGGTAACATCAAGTCAAGCGGCCGCAGTGTCTGAAGCAGTATCTGCTGGCGTGGAAGCGGCTCTCGGCGAAGCTTTAGCCTCTGGATTGCTGGCGGAAGCAAGCTCGGGTATCCCAACAGCTATGGAAGGCGCCACCGGAGATGCAGGATTCTTAGGAAGCACTTCCGCTGGTGGATTGAGAGGCTTAGGCGCAACAGGTGTCGGTGGCTTAGGAAGCACGGGACTGGGCGGCGGTGACGGCTCGGGAATCGGCTTCGGCGGACAAGGCGCTGGCGGAGGGCTGGGAGGACCGGGAAGCGCATCAGGTCTGGGCGGCGGCACAGGCAAGGGACTGGGCGTGGGACGGTCTGGTAAGCTTGCTCTGAACACCAACTTTGCTAAGCTAAGTGTCGGCTCGGGCGGGCGGAGCAAAGAAGAAATTGCTGCCGTAGTCCGTGCTAATCAACCCGCTGTGTATGCCTGCTATGCAGAAGCCCGTGCAGCTGGGGACTTGAAGGGAAGTATGGTAATTCGTGTGCTGATTGCACCAGACGGTGCCGTGCGGGATGCGCAAGTGGTTAAAACTTCAATCACAAACCAGAACATGCAGCGGTGTATCGTAGGAAAAATGCGCCGCATGAAATTTAAACCAATTAGTGGCAGTACTATTCAGCAAGTCGATATTCCCTACGATTTCAGCGATGCCGAATAAAAACTCTTAATACCCATGCAGGAAGGTAAAACTACCTTCCTGCACCCAGAACAACGCACAAGTGACCAAAAAAGCAAAAGTAGCGAATTGCTAATGAGAAACTATTGCCGTAATACATCAAACATGCTGCGTAGAAAAGGCTTGTATCTCTCTGGCTTGATTGCGTTGATATTTATCCTACCGCTCTCGGCTAAACCAAAAGACAAAAACGGCGACCCTATCGATACCGCAAGGGTTGTCGCTGACCAAGAAAAACTGGTGATGCTCTCCAGCATGGTGCCGAGAAGGTACATGACCGCAAAAACTGGCGATGCGGTAACCGACAACATCTTCTCAAACTACACCGTCCCCCAAATTCAAGTCGTGCTAAGCGAGTATGAAAAGAAACTTGAGCGAAGCAAACAGCAAAAGCAACGCATAATTGATATTGGGCTGGAAATTGGTGAGCAGTTTCTTAAGATATTCCCAGATAGCAAGGTCATTGATGAAGTTGCAATACGGCACGCGGACTTGCTCTACGAGAAAGTCTCGGATGAGTTTTATGCCAAGTATGCTATCTACACGGAAGAACTGCGCAAATACCTCAGTTCTCCAGAGTATGAGCAGTATGTAATCGCTGAAGCCCGATATGACTCCATTGCGGCAGCTGGCGGAGATACCATACGTAACCCGCGCCCAACGCCGCCACCGGGCAGACCAATTGCGCCAGACCCTCAACTCGACCGTGTCATTGCGCTCTATGATAAAATCATCAACGACATGCCCGAAAGCCCGTATGTGGTCGATGCACTGTATAACAAAGCCTACATTTTGGGAGAGCGCTACGGAGACTATCGCGCACTGAGAAACCTAACGGCGCGTGATATTCGCCAGCGCAAGGAAGAAGCGATTGCACTCTTGCAACAGCTGACCAGAAAATACCCCGACAGCCGCTACACCACGGATGCTTACATGCTGATTGGTGAATATCTCTTCAGTGCGCCCAACCGAGAACAGCCGGCAAAAACGCGAGAAGCAATTCCATACTACCGGAAAGTGATAGACCTCATTCTCAAGAATGGGCAGCGCTCGGAATACTACAACCAAGCACTCTACAAGTTAGGCTGGTGCTACTTCCGATTGGAAAATTACCCAGAAGCGGTGGCATACTTTACGCAACTCATTGAAGATATTGAACAGGCTGAAGAAGTATTCAGCGGCAAAATTATGCCCGACTACATCCGCCCTGACATGAAAAAAGAAGCGATTGAGTATATCGCCGCCTCCTTCATAGAAGAGCAAAACAGGGTGGATAGAAGCAAAACTGCAATCGAGCGCGTCGATAAGTTCTATGCTGCCATACCGCCACGGCGATACACCCCACTGGTGTATGAAGAAATTGGAAAAAAGTATGAAGAGCTCTTAGAAAGCGCTGAAAAAGTCAATGAAGTCTGGGTCGCATTGCTACGCCGATTCCCAAACTATGAGCGAGCACCATTTATCGCCGACAAGATAATTTACCAATTGAACTTGGTGACCATAAACGGTGAAAAGAAAGAGAAGGAACTCGAGGAAGCCGAGCAAAAACTTTATGAAGAGCGCAAAAACCTGTTCTATAACTACGGTCGAAAAAGCAAGTGGTATGCAGACATGAAACGCCGCATTCAGGCGCAAAACCTGGGTTTGCCACTGGATTTCAAAGACCAGAGTGTCTTTACAACAGGCTTTGACCCAAGAACGCTTGAGTATGCGGACAGCATCTCCAAAATAGCGCTGTTCCAAAATATCGTGTATGCGATTAGCTTTGCGCGCCTCCTCGATGGCGAGTTACCACTGCCGCTTGGCAGAGAGTATATGCAACCCAATATCCCCGACTTAAAGCGCGCGCGTCTGTTTTATGAACAGGCAGTAAAGGATATTGAAAACTATACAGAGATCTTTTCACGCTACGATTCAACTGCATACTTTGCGCAGTTCCAGCGCTCACTTATCTTGGACTTCAAACTCAATCGCCCACGAGAGGCACTGCCCGGCTACTACAGTGTTGCTAAAAACTTTGCATGGGATTTCCATAGAAAGGAAGCGATTGGCAACGCTTACGCCATCATTGACTCTATCGCACGAGCCGAAAAAATTGGCTTCTATACCCCCGGTATTGATACAACCGCTAACTTTTCAGGCAAACGTGATTCTCTAAAAGCCGATGAGAAGATATTCTTAGATATTGTTGACGCCTACATTCGCTTGTTCCCACATGACTCAATTAGCGTCAATGGTATCAAGCAGCTTGCCGATTTCTACATTGCCAAAGGCTATGTGAACGAGTATAAAGAAGTCAACTCGCGCTTAGCCATGTATTACCCCATCCAAGAAATTTATCCGGGCACGCTGGTCAATCTGGCAGCAAATGCATATGAGCTCAAGGATTACTCACGAAGCGAGCAAATCGCAAAAGCTATCTATTACGGACGGCGCACGAAAGACCCGAAAGATGCTGAACGGCGAGCCTACGCATACCGACTCATCGGTAGTTCTATTGATAAGCGCGCCCAATACTATGTGGGTAAAGGAAACTACTATGCGGCGGCAAAAGAATATGAGCGAATTACAAGAGAAGTGCCAAAATGGGAAGAGGCTGACAAAGCCGCACGCAACGCCGCCTTCTACTATGTCAAAGCGGGTAAAACAGAAGAGAGTGTCAGAATAAGTAATTACCTCTTTGAAAATGCCAACGACCCAAAATTCAAGGTAGAAGCGCTCAAGGACATTACCTTTGCATATGAACAGGCAAAGAAATTTGACAGCTTGGGTTCTTCATTGGAACGCTTGTATGAGTTTGTCAAAAATGACTCGTTAGATTTGGCTGAAGATGCGCTCTATCGTGCAATCCGTGCACGAATGGCGGCTGAAAACTGGAAAGAAGCCATCCGCGTCTCCGATAAGTATCTTGCAAAATTCGATACCACACGCCGAGGCGATGATGTGGCATTCAACAAAATTGATTTGAATGTCAAAGATGGCAGACCCGAAGGTGTATTTGAAGCATATGGTGCATATGCTGATAAGTTTGTCAATAAGCCTCGCAGTGTGCTGGCGTATTTCAAACGTGGTGAAATTTTGGAAGAGCGCGGCAACATTGAAGGTGCCAAAGCAGAATTCACCAAAGCGACCGAACGCTACTATCAGTTAGCGAAGAAAGACGAAAAAAATACGAAAGCAGTAGCGGGCATCTCCGTAAGCGAAAGCATGTTCCGCTTAACCAAATATCTTATCGATGAATACAAAAAAGTTGGCGTGGGCGTAACTCTGAAACCGAGTGCATTTGTTGCACCACCCAAACCCAAACCGCAACGCCAACAGCCCACGCGAATTACGGCGCCGAAAAAAACAACGGCGACAACTAAAGCCAAGCCAGCCGCAAAACCTGCACCACCACCGAAGCCAAAAGAACGTGATGTCGCATATGACACAACAGCAAAATATGCACTGCGAAGAAAGATTGAAAAGAATATCCTCGAGCTCTATAAACTGGGAGGTTACCGTTCTATCAGCGCACTCTACAATGCAGGATTTGTAGCAGAAAATCTGGCTGATGAATTTAGTAAAATTCCTGATACACTGGCTTCTATCCGTGACCCGAAAACAGGCAAAGGAATTATACCGGCGAAACTGACAACAAACCAAGTGCAAGCCAATGTCGACGCCGCTGCATTTTATGAGCGAGCTGGAAATGACTACGCAAAGACTTATCAAGACCTGACAGCAGCAAGAGGAGAATTCGAAAAGGCAGTTAGAGAGCCAGACTCTGCCAGAAAAGCGCTACTCAATCCAAACGACTCTGCCGCAGTCGCACTGCGTGAAGCAGTAGCAAGTATCGGCAAAGTAACCAACCGCGAACAAGGCGAGTTCGCACTAGCAAAACTCGTACCGCCTACCGAAAAGTGGATTTCAAAAATAGGCATAAATAATGGTCTGGACGTGCCTGATGATATTTTCTTGGTAACCATTGATGCCACTTCCGAAGTAGCGAAGTCAAAAATTTCGGAGATGTACTTCAAGGCAGGGAAATTGGCAGAAAAAAATGTCTATACCTACCTTGCCGCCCAAGTCGATGAAGAAGCAAAGAAGACCACAAAAGTATTCGGACGAGGGAAAAACAAAATTTCGGTCTATCTCGGCGACGTGGTCGAGCTTGTCCAGCTGTCGCAGATTGCCCAGAAATTTGTCAGACCCGCAGCGGAAGTTGCCATCAATACCTACCGCCGAGGCATAGAACGCGCAGAAAAACTAAAGCTGAACAATGAGTATGTCGAACGTGCCAAAGCGGCGGTCAATGAATTGGCAACAAAGGCGGTGGAACGCAGCGACTCTTTGGCAAGAGCCTCCAACGCACTGTTTGATATGTTGGATAAGGCCTATCGCAATAAGCTCGACAGCCTAAGAGGACAACCAAAAGCAAAAGATATCGTCGACTTTACGGTGCTTTCCTCCAAGATGAACTTTATCATCAAAACGAATTATGAGCTGACCTTGAGTGCATTAGCCGAATACGGACAAGCTTTGCAACTACTCAAAGAGGCAAACGCGCCACAAAACCGATACAATGAGGTGGCAACTCGTGCCTCGCGCTTCATCTACGAAATGGGCGAAAGCAATCGCCAGCGCGCCGAAATGCTAAAGAAAACTGTGAAACAGTGGGACGAGCTCTCCAGAGCAAATCCAGACAAGTTCTGGTATTCTGACTATGGCTCCGTCAAGTATGACCCCATTGCAAGAACATATGAGCAGAGTGCTGGCGCCATTTTAGCACAAGTGGTTGCACTCTTGGTGGATTTTGAAATTCAAGATGAATACACCAGCAAATCCCTGTTGGCACTCGGGAAAATAGACCCAACACTTGCCAAAATTATTGGCAAGAAAGGTGAAACAACCATCACCTCAGGCGGCGACTGGAAGTTCATTGAGCAAATCGAGCCCGGCAAGGAATATGACTGGTTCAAGCGTGATTACAGTGATGCGGCATGGAAACCTGCCGTCGAGAACGATGAGACCCAACGCTTCAAATACTTTGTCAGAGCAACTGACACAACATTCACGACAAAGGACTTAGATGTGGCCGCAAAAGCAATCTGGTATGAGCGTGTGGTGCCCGGAGCACAGCCAGAACCGACGCCTAAGCCAGAACCGAAGAAGGAATCCGAGCAGAAGCAGCAGCCAGAGCAGAAAACACAGCCAGAGCAAAAGCCTGAGGAAAAGAAAGAAACTGAGCCTGAAAAGACGGACACAGCAAGTGTTGCACCAAAGAAAGCCGAGCCAAACTATCTCT
>Ga0308414_1000099_pt1 | contig 49911 bp, 43 predicted proteins | sample HotsprSampleOS50_FD_205667 | JGI IMG/M metagenome (GOLD analysis project Ga0308414, IMG submission 205667) | Hot spring phototrophic mat microbial communities from Octopus Spring, Yellowstone National Park, Wyoming, United States - 20090730_OS50 ... | reverse complement strand
GCGTGCCGTCGGCAACATCGCCGTGGCCGGTGTAGTGAAACAGCAGCGGTTCGACTGTCGCCAGGTCGTCGATCAACGCCTGGCGCGTGGGCGCGATACGCTGCCAGCGGATCGGTGCGGGCGGGTTATGGCGCAACAGGTCGTCGCGCAGTCGATCAAGTTCCTGTACCACCTTGATCCGCGGTAGCCGGGCGAGGCCGGTAAACAGTCCGGTTTGCGGGTCACGCACTTTCTGGAGCAGCGGATCGCTGCCCATGACCACCAGTCACCAGGGAAGCGTCGGATCGGGCAGCGTGGGCAGCGGCGCGTCCGGCACCTCGCGTACAAACAGGTAATTGCTGATCAGAAAATCGCGGCCATCGTGCAGATATTCCCAGGGAATGGCGGCCAGTTCCGGATCAGCGGTGTGGATGGCGATCAAGCTCTCCTTGTGGGGCACGCGGTAAAGGTTGCAGCGCGGCAGCCAGGGCCGCCCCACCGAGCGCGGCGAAGAGCCGTTGCCCATACGCCTGCGGATCGGCCGGCAGCGGGCGCTGCGAGAAAAGCGGTTGATCGACCAGCAGGGCGGCCGGCTCGAAGGTAGCGAGCAACTGCCCGCCAATAGTGGCGGTGGCCTGGTCGGTGGCGGTACGCTGCACGGTGATGGTGATGGGCATGGCTTCCTCTCTGATTGCGACCACGTCTGGCGCATGCCTGAAGTATAGCGTATTCAACCGCAATCTGGCAAGTGTATTTAGCGGGGCGTTGCGGGGCGCTGTCCGGCGCAGTGTCCTCCATTGCAGAATCATGAGATGGTTCGGCTACGCTCACCATGACATGGAGTTGTGGTATTGTGCGTTGTATTGCTACAATGCGGCGCGGCGGGTGCGGCAGGGTGATGCACGGCGGGCACGTTGTCGTGCCCTGACCGCCGCTACTCTGTCATTTGGAATCAGGCATCAACCCAGTTCACCATCATTAAGCCATGAATCTGGCGAAAATGGCGCAGATTGCGGATCACCAGAATAGCTTGATTGGCAAGGGTAATACTTGCGATCAGGAGGTCGGCTCGACCAATTTTGCGATAAGTCTTCGTTGCCCGTAGACGATCAAACCGGAGTGCAGCCGCGTGATCAAACGGCACAACCAGGATCTGGGCTAAGAGTTCTTCCGTACGGATACATCGCTCTTGTGCCCGGAGCAGTTCAGCACCGGTCGCGGCTTTGAACAAAAAATCGATTCGCCCCCGCAACAACTCACTCTTCGTGATGATGGTCGTGCCGATCAGCGGATCGTCTACCGTTTGGAGGTGGGCTATGACCTGCGGGTGCCCGGCATAAAGATGGGTCAGCGTATCGGTGTCAAGCAGATGCATTAGAGCGCTGGCTCCGGAGCAACTTCGGGGCGTTTGCGGGCAGCATAGATCGCCTCCCGCAATGCCGCAAGGCTGGCATCGTCGGCCAAAGCACCAGCCTGCTGCAAGAGCAGCGTCCGACTATCGTGGCTGCGTAGCCATTCATCAATCGCGGTCTTCAAAAAAACGCCAGGTATCTTCAATTTGCCGCCCGGGCATTTGGCCCTGGGTGGCCTGGCGTACCACCGTCTCGGTGGGGAGCCGTAAGTACGCGGCAACTTCTTCAAGGGTCAAGACTTCGGGCGCATTGCCGGGAGCGATCATAGCACACCTTTATCTTTCGCTAAGCATAATTCTGGAAGATAAACCGTATATTCTTCAGTATCTGATAAAGCATGGGGCTTTGTCAAGCTGCTGTGCTTGACGCTCCATGCTTGTTGCATGGATGGGGCGTTGCGGCAATGTGAGTGCTGCGGGGCAATGTTGTCATTGGTATGCATGACGGTACATTGCGGGCACCCACAAGAGGTGCCCCGATGATCATGGCATGATTATTGTGGGACGCTGCGGGGCGAGGTGGGGCGGGACGGCGCGGCAATGCAACCCATGGTGAACACCCATCAGGGGTACCAATGCAGGCAATGGGTGGCAATGGCAGCGTTTGACGTTGACAGACCCGGCCAATGGCGCTAGAATCGCGCTGCGATGTATAGTTGAACAGGGCAGCGACTGCACGACGGTCATCTATGCCGAACTACTGGTTGCTCAAAACTGAGCCGGGGAGCTATAGCTTTGCCGACCTGGAGCGCGATGGCGTGACGGTCTGGGATGGTGTGCGCAATAACGTGGCGCTGAAGCATATGCGCAGTATGCAAGCAGGCGACCTGGCACTGATCTACCATACCGGGACGGAGCGGCAGGTGGTGGGGATAGCCGAGCTAACCAGTGCGCCCTACCCCGATCCACAAGCCGACCTGACCGACAACCGGCCTGGGGCAGTGCCGGTTGTGGTTGATGTGCGCCTGGTGCGTTGTCTGGTGCGTCCGGTCAGCCTGGCGGCGATTAAAGCCGAGGCTTTTTTTGGGGATTTCGCGCTGGTGCGCCAGAGCCGTCTCTCGGTGGTGCCGGTCAATGCCGCGCAGTGGGCGCGGTTGTTGCAACTGGCGGGCGAGACATGACCAGGTATTTCGATGCCTTGAAAGCCACCTCACGCATAACCTGGCAATCTGTGGTATAGTATCAGTTACATCTCAGTTACAGGTTTACAAGGCAACTGCAGTTGCTGTAAGGTGTTACTGTGGAATCAGCGACGATTCTGGTTGTAGACGATGAAGAGCCCATTGTTGATCTGGTGGCGAACTATCTCACCGCCGAAGGCTATGTGGTGCAGCGTGCCTATGATGGCCTCACGGCACTGACGCTGGCACGCAATATTCGCCCCGACTTGATCGTGCTAGATGTGATGTTGCCCGGTATTGATGGGCTTGAGGTTTGTCGCCGGTTACAGCAAGAAGCGCCGATCTATATCTTGATGCTCACCGCCCGTGCCGAAGAAGTAGACAAGCTGATCGGGCTTTCGATCGGTGCTGATGACTACCTGACCAAACCTTTTAGTCCCCGTGAACTGGTGGCACGCGTCAAGGCCATTCTCCGTCGTCAGCGTCAAACGCCGGATCAGATCAGCGAGCGGCCAGTACTGCAATTTGACCGCCTGGTTATTCATCCCGAACGGCGCGAGGTCTGGCGCGATCAGGTGCTGGTCGAGTTGACCCCCCGCGAATTTGATCTCCTCTACGCCCTTGCAAGCTATCCTGGACGTGTCTTTACCCGCGAAGAACTACTGCAGCGGGTGTGGGGGCGTGATTTTGCAGGTATTGACCGTGTGGTTGATGTGCACGTGGGTGTGCTACGCCGTAAGTTGGAAGATGACCCGGCGGCGGGTTTAATACAAACGGTACGCGGCGTTGGCTATAAGTTTGTTGGTAGGTAACTATGCGCTGGCATCATCAGTTGCGCTGGAAGCTTTTTATTTCGCACCTGATCATCTTTTTGATCGCGGTGGTGATCCTGCTGGCAACGGCGAATTTTCTGGCCAGTCGCAGTCTGATGCATGATATGCCAGTGATACCCGGAATGGAGCAGCCAGCAGGGGTTCAGGGGAATCTGGATCCCGCTCTCGCCGCACCATGGCTGGAACGCTTTCAACTGGTGGTGCAACAATCTCTGCTCGTGGCCTCGTTCTCGGCGCTGGTCGCAGCCGTCACAGTGAGCCTGTTTGTCTCACATCGAATCGTCGAGCCGCTGCATGCGATCTCCACCGTCAGTCAGCGCCTGGCCCAAGGGTTTTATCGTGAACGCACGTTAATCGGTTCCGATGATGAGCTGGCCGAATTGAGTCGCAATGTCAATCAATTGGCGGAAACGTTGGAACAGACTGAACAGCGGCGCATGGCGCTGCTGGGTGATGTGGCGCATGAGCTACGCACACCACTTGCGACGATTGAGGGGTATATGGAAGGGTTACTCGATGGCGTTGTGCAGCCGAGTCGTGAAACCTTTTCGCTGGTTCTCAGCGAGTCGGTACGCCTCCAGCGGCTGATAGAGGATCTGATGTTGCTCTCGCGGGTGGAAGCCGGTCAAATTCCCGTGATTCCGCGTCCAACGGACATGCGCGCACTACTGGAACATCTGGTGGCCCAGTTTCAGCCCCAGCTCGCCGCCGATCAGATACGACTGATCCTGATCATTGCGCCAGATCTGCCGCTGGCATGGGCCGACCCTGATCGTGTAAACCAGGTCGTTATTAACTTGCTCGCCAATGCTTTTCGCTATACGCCTGCTGGTGGGAGTATAACGTTGCGGGCCCATTCCGATGCCTCACGCCTGATTATTGCTATCCAGGATACAGGGATCGGGATTGCCCCCGAACATCTGCCGCAGATTTTTGAGCGCTTCTATCGGGTAGACAAATCACGCGCCCGTGCCAGCGGCGGCAGTGGGATTGGCCTGACGATCGCGCGGCATCTGGTGTATGCCCATGGCGGCGATATCTGGGCCGAAAGCCCCGGTCTGGGGCATGGGGCGACGTTTTCCTTTACGCTGCCGGTCGATCCGCATGCGTTGCAGATCCTTGAGGATGGTGACCACGATCAGGCGCGATGCAACCACCTCCGTCAGGCCGAGTATGCTCACGATCATGCGGTGCAGCAACACCGACACCGGCTTCGGCCACGGAATTCTGTATGAGTGACCAGAACACCCATGGTTGAAGTGCTGGTGTCGTCGGATTGGTCGGGACTAGTGTTGCTCCTGTTGCTGTGGATGTTTATTGTCCGCTTGGCATTCTGGACACTGGATCGTCTCTTTCCACGTATCGAACGTCGTGCTGATGACCGTGCTCAACGACCTGAGCGTCCTAATCCGGGGGGAACCTCCGCTGTCACGCCAACAGTGAGCCACCGATCAACCGTACAGGAACGCCCTGAATCAGCATTACTGGCCCGCGAAGCAGGAATAACGTCCAATCAGGCGGCTCTGCCGCCCACACCAGACTGGCTGGCTGCTCACTGGCAGGCAAACTGGCACCTCACGCGTGTGCTCCTGGTGGGCTGGTTCCTCGGTAGTCTCATCCTCATCGTGGTTATGCCTTCACTGCTGGTTGCTCCTGTATCTTCAGGAGCAAGCCCGGCGTGTTCTCCCTATGCTTTGTTAACCATAGGCGGTGTACTGGTGTCCGGGATAGCGTTCATTTCTGGATATGCGTGGCGTATGGCTGGTCTCGATCGTGCGGTCTTGCCCCGGTTACCTTTGATCACCACCACCAGTGGGCCATCGATCCAGCACAAACTGTTCCTGCATCTGGTCTTCAGTTTTGTCCTGGTGATTCTGGTGACAGGGCTATATGATCTCCTGTTTGATCTTCCGCCACGGATTGTCTCCTGGATGGTGGTGATCATCACGATCGCTATGTATGTAGGAATTGGCTGGCGCGTGCGGTCTACAACACTGGCGGAATATTATGTTGCTAATCGGCACATTCCAGGGAGATCGAATGGACTGGCGACCGGGGCGATGTGGGTTAGTAGTGTGTTCTTTGTGAGTCTGGCAGGCGACATCTGGTTGCCGAGGTATGAAGGATTGGCCGCAGCACTGGGATGGATCGGTGGCTATGTGTTGCTGACTCTGCTCTTCGCTCCGTATTTGCGGAAATCTGGCCAATATACGATCGCCGATTTTATCGGCCTGCGGTATGAGGGGGTGCTTGCCCGCATCATCGCGTCGCTAATCACGTTGATGATCGCCTTCCCGATGATGACCGCACAGCTCATGAGTATCGGCATCATTGGGGATGCCGTGCTGGCGATACCCTATCCGTCTGGTGTAGTGATAGGTGTGGTGGTGATTGTTATCTATACATGGCGTGGAGGGATGCCAGCACTCCACTGGACGCAGATGGTACAGGGGGCGATCCTGTTCATTGCGGCGTTGATCCCGCTGATCTGGGTAGGAAGCGCCGCGTTGTTGCCCTTCCGTCTGGCACCACAGACGGTTCGTGGATGGGTGGTCGCAATAACGCCCAATGGCAGTGGTATCTGGAATACCCTGGCTTTCGTGCTGTGCCTGATGTGTGGAACGGCGAGTATGCCCCATCTGCTTGTGCGCAGTTGCACGGTTGCCAGTGTGCGCGAGAGTCGTAGGAGCGCGGCATGGGTACTGGTGTTTGTGGGGATGATCGGGGCATGCATCCCAATGTACGGCATTTTTTTTCACCCGGGCCTGATCGGGTTGCCGATCGAGCAGTATGCGGCGGTGATAACGGAGGTTCATGCAGAACACCTGGTAGGGCGGATGCCTGATCTGATGGGGTTGCCCGCAACGGTCGTGGCACTGATCGCTGCCGGTGGGGTAGCGGCTGCGCTGGCGGCTGCCAGTGCCTTGCTTCTTGTTATGTCAACGACGATGATGCGGGGACACCGGCCGGCAAAGCGTGTACCAATGCCGATCAATACGTACCGGCGACATCGTGCACTCCCGCAGCATATGTTAGGGGGATCGGCACAGTCGTTGCATGTCACCCGCAGGACGATGCTCATCGTCGCGCTACTGGTGGCTATGATGGCGCTGCCTCGTGTAAGCCTGATTGCGCATATGGTGGCCTGGTCATTCTCACTGGCTGCGGCGACTCTGTTTCCGGTGCTGGTACTGGGTATCTTCTGGAAACGAGCCAGTAGTCCAGCGGCGATTATGGGGATGATGAGCGGTATGGCTGTGACTGCCATATATATCACGCTCAATTATATCAATCCGGAGATTCATCTGTTGCAGATTAGCCACGATGCGGCGGGTATTTTCGGTATTTCGGTCAACTTTTTTATAACATGGGCCATCAGTCGCTTTGGGTTCGTGACGACACCTCAGACCAGTGCGCTGGTGGATAGCTGGCGTTCTCCGTAGGGTCAGCAGTGCGGTGAGACGGCTGCCTTCAGGAAACAGGGGGCCGGGGGCAGATTTCTGTTCCCTGTTCGCTCTTCTCGATCCAACTTACAGTGTCGCACCAACTTTACGAAAACTTTACAGAGACTTTATCAGCAGCTTAAAACGCTCGTTTACGATAGAACTATCTCAATTTTTTCTTCATTTGTGGACATCCTGCCCAGGGAACGCTCAGACCGAAAGGAGGTGCGATCAAGAACCGTACCCGATCCTCTGCGTGCGTATGACCGCTGGTTGCTAAGAGATAACTGGCTCATCGGGGAAGTGGGAAGCCATTGATGAGTTGGCGCATTCGTGATCGGCTGGTACAACGTGGAGTATCTGGTATATACGGTTCTCCTCGACAAAGACCAATACCAATACCGATACAGAGGCACTCTTTCAGAATCAGATCATCAGTACAGACAGATAGGCTCAAGAAACCGGTAAGCTGCAGGATTTGAACCTGGTAGGAGGAACAGGACATGGCAACGGGACGTAAAGTGGCAGTGATTGAAGGCAGTGAAGAGAAGGCGATTGCCTATTGGAAGGCGAATATCCGGCTGATTTTCATTCTCCTCGTGATCTGGGCGCTTGTTTCATATGTGGCAGGCATTATTCTGGCTCAACCGCTCTCCACTATTAACGTTGGGCGGGTACCGTTAAGCTTCTGGTTTGCGCATCAGGGATCAATTATCACGTTTGTAATCTTAATCTTCGTCTACGCCAAATTAATGGACAAAATTGACAATGAATTCGATGTACACGAATAGGGAGGTATGACGATGGATGCCCAGACCTGGACATATATTCTGGTTATTCTGACCTTTGGTCTCTACATCTACATTGGTTATGCATCGCGGGTGAAAGATACCAAAGGGTTTTATGTGGCTGGACAGGGTGTGCCGGCAATTGCGAACGGTGCGGCCACGGCTGCGGACTGGATGTCGGCTGCCTCGTTTATTTCGATGGCGGGCTTGATTTCGGTATTAGGCTTCGATGGCTCGATCTACCTCATGGGCTGGACGGGTGGCTATGTGCTGCTGGCGTTGCTGCTGGCACCCTACCTGCGCAAGTTTGGCAAGTATACCGTGCCGGACTTTGTGGGCGACCGCTATTACTCGAAGACGGCACGCGGTGTGGCGGCAATTGCCGCTGTGTTTGTCTCACTGACCTATGTCGCCGGGCAGATGCGTGGTGTTGGCGTGGTCTTTAGCCGCTTCCTGGGCCTGGACATCACCTGGGGGGTGGTGCTGGGGATGGTCATTGTGGCCTTCTTTGCCGTGCTGGGCGGTATGAAGGGGATTACCTGGACACAGGTGGCGCAGTATATTGTTCTGATCATTGCGTACCTCATTCCGGCTATAGCGATTGCTGTGATTTTAACCGGTAATCCTATTCCGCAGTTGAGCCTGGTCTTCAGCGATATTACCACCAAATTAAATCAGATCCAGGTAGATCTGGGTTTTCAGGAATATACACAACCCTTTGCCAATCGTGCTCCGATTGATGTGTTTATGATTACCGTCGCGCTGATGATCGGGACGGCTGGCCTGCCCCACGTGATTGTGCGTTTCTATACCGTGCCGAACGTGCGCGCTGCACGCTATTCGGCTGGCTGGGCATTACTGTTCATTGCCCTGCTGTATACCACCGCACCGGCGGTTGCCGTTTTTGCCCGCTACAATCTGCTCAACACGCTCCATGGTGCGCGGATTGTTTCAACGGAGGAAGTGGCTGGACGTACAATCCTTAACTTGCAGGATGCCCAGGGCCGGAGCATCGATTGGGCTACATCCTGGCAACGCACCGGCTTGATCTCCTTTACGGATGAGAATGGGCAGATCAGTATGCAGGCCAACGCAGCCGGTAAAACGTTTGCTCATGCAACGATTGATAATGATATTATTGTCCTCTCAACCCCAGAAGTGGCCCGGCTGCCCGCCTTTGTGATTGCGCTCGTGGCAGCAGGAGGTCTGGCGGCAGCGCTCTCCACCGCGTCAGGCCTGCTGCTGGTGATTTCGAGTGCCTTCTCGCACGACATCTACTATCGCCTGATCAATCCGAACGCCAGTGAGCAATTACGCCTGCTGGTCGGTCGCATTGTGATTTTCCTTGGGGTCATTGCCGCTGGTTACTTTGGGATTAATCCACCGGGCTTTGTGGCTGAAGTGGTGGCCTTTGCCTTTGGTCTGGCAGCAGCCAGTTTCTTCCCGATCATCGTGCTGGGTATTTTTGATAAGCGAGCGAACGACAAGGGCGCGATCGCCGGTATGTTGGCGGGCTTGATTTTTACCATGTTCATGATTTTGATGATGCAATCGGTCAAAATCTTCGGTACCGCTGAACCGCTGATGGGGCCATTCTTTGGGATTACGGCGCAAGGTATTGGGACGATCGGTGCGATCCTGAACTTTGCGGTAGCGTTGATTGTCTCGCGAGCCACCGCTGCACCACCACAGGACATCCAGGATCTAGTCGAGTCGGTGCGCATACCACGTGGCGCGGGATCGGCGACAGCACATTAATCATGGTGGTTGCTGCTCTGTTGACAGGTTAGCACGTTGAAACGTTTCAATGTGCTAAGACATGGTTTCAGGCCACATTTTGGCATGACCCATGCACGACTGAAGTCGTTCCCAGCCCCCAAATGACTTCAGTCGTTCCTACATGTTGCCCAACTGAAAAGTGAAGATGCCTCGTCGCCGGATGGGGTACAGATGTCAGAATACGCCCCGCGCCGCATCACCGCATATCTCGCGGCCCCTCGCCGATTCTGTTTTAACGCAAAGGCGCAAAGGGCAACGGCACAGCGCAATCAGATGGCATCCGCGCCGTACGCCCGCCCCCCCGCCCTGCCCCGCGCCCCAGTGGGACGCGCCCCCAGGTTCGCCCCACCCCAGAGGAATGGCCGCCCGCACCTGCCCCGCGCCCCGGAGGGACGCGCTACACGCCGCACGCCCACCCGCGCCCGGCCGCTCGCGCTTTGTTAACGCAAAGCATGTAGGGCACGTCTCCGGCGTGCCAGCGGCCGTGCCGGGTGTACCGCACGAGGAGACGCCGTCGGTCGGGAGGATGACTCCCCGCCGCCCCCGCGCCCCAGAGGGACGCGCTACGTCGTCTCACGCCTCGTGCCTCACGTCTCACGATTTCCATGTTTTGCGCTTTGCGCTTAAACGCTTTACGCTTTACGCTTCGAAGCGCCCCTGCGCCCTGTTTGACGAAAAGGGCGGTTTCCCTCTATACTTATTCTCGGCAGATCAGATGCAAAGTTGATCCAATCCCTATGGCTACCCATACTTCAGAAGAAATCGCCCATTTTCTTCGGCAACGGTTGCCGTTCAGTCAGTTACCACCTGAACAGGTGCAACGTATTACTAACGCGATCCACGTGGAAGAGGTCGCTGCTGGACAGGATATTCTGGTATATGGTGGCAAACCGGCCGCATATCTCTATATTATTCGGGAAGGGATTGTCGATCTGGTGCGCGAAGATAGGCCGGTGCGCACCGTGGTCGATACCCTGGAAGAAGGCGAAATCTTTGGGCATCCCTCGTTGATTCGCCGCCGTCCACCGATTGTCACTTGTCGCGCCCGTAGCAAGACATTGCTCTACCTGCTACCAGCAGCGATGTTTCATCAGCTGTGTCGGGACTTTCCCGTATTTGGACAGTTTATCACTACCTCGGCAATTGAGCGCCTGGGCAATGCCTTTCAAGATCGGCGTCCAGGTGTGATCCCCGAACTGTTTCAAACTCGACTGCGTGACCTGGAGCAGCATGAAGCGGTATTGATCGCTCCTGATACCACTGTGCGCAAGGCGGCCCAGATTATGCGGGATCGCTACCTCTCCTGCCTGATTGTTGACCTCAAGCCGCCAGGAATTATTACCGACCGCGATCTGCGTAGTCGTGTCCTGGCATGCGGTTTGAGCGATACCACGCCTGTCAGCGATGTGATGACTGCGCCCGCGTTGACCTTATCTGGGGAGCGACTGGTGTTTGAGGCGTTGTTGTTGATGCTGGAACGTAAGGTTCATCATATTCCCATTACTGAAAATGGAAACGTCATCGGTGTGGTTACCGACACCGATATTCTACGTCGCCAGAGCCGCAGTCCACTCTTTCTGGCCGATCAGCTCTGGCGTGCGCGAACAACCGCTGATTTGCGGGCCTATGCCGATCAGGTGACGACGACGGTCGGGGCGTTGCTCGATACCGGCGCACGTGTCAGCGATATTGGGCAGGTCGTGGCAGTGGCTCATGATGCGTTACTCGTGCGCCTGTTGCGTGATGCGGAAACCGATCTCGGCCCACCACCATGCCCCTATGCCTGGCTGGTACTGGGCAGTGAAGGGCGGCACGAACAGACCTTGCGAACCGACCAGGATAATGCACTGGTCTATGCGGATCATGCGCCCGAATCAGCAGAAAGCTATTTTCTGGCTCTGGCTGAGCGGGTGGTCGAACGACTGGTGGACTGCGGCTTTCCGCGCTGTCCCGGTAATATTATGGCGACGAACCCGGAATGGCGACAACCATTATCGGTCTGGCGTGACTATTTTCGGCGCTGGATCCACCTGCCAGAAGAGGAGGCACTCTTGCGGGTGGGGATCTTCTTTGATTACCGACGAGTGTATGGGGAGTTAGATGTCGAGCGTGTGTTCCATCCGATTATTGAATCCGGGCGCACAGAACGTATCTTCTTGAGCCGCCTGGCACGGGCAGCACTGCGCCAATCCCCCCCCATCGGCTTTTTCCGTCAGTTTGTGGTTGAACATCATGGGACGACACGCGATTTGATCGATCTGAAGGAACGTGGCACGGCGTTGATTGTTGATCTGGCGCGTCTCTTTGCGCTAGAGGCTGGCAGTGCCGAAGTCAATACGCTGGCCCGATTGCGGCTGGCGGCTGGCCGGAGCAGCTTGAGCGAAACCGGTGCGGAAGAGTTGATCGCTGCCTTTGAAACGATCACCTTGCTACGCCTGCAACACCAGTATCGGCAGATCCAGTCCGGTGAGCAACCTACCAATCAGATGCCGGTCTCACGTCTCAGTAAATTGGAACAGCAAGAACTCAAGCGTGCATTTCGCTCGGTTGCACGTATTCAGCGCAGTGTCGAGTTTTCTTTCCAGACGGCCCGGATTGGTTGATGTGTCCCTACACCTACAACCAGTACAATCATGCGCCAGTATGCTATAATAGCGACTGTTGGACGAGAGGCGAGAGCAAGCCGATCCTGATCATAACATGGGAGGCCCGGCTTGAGCCTGGGTCATACTGCGTCCAGATTCAAGCCGGGCCTCCTCTTGATGGATGTACATGAGGTACAGGTGGTGATTCACCGACCGTTTACGCCTGCGGATGCAGGGAAAAACCGAAAAGGGAGGGTGCACCGCCGTGCGCCCTCCCATCTGCCATAGGTGTATAAGACCAGCCGAGTACACCACCGCGTACCCTGTGGTTTGTAATGGCTCATGTTCAGGCTTGCCCTGTAGCACCGTTGTGTCTGGTTGGACAGCATACAGGTTGATCAGCACACGGTTCTGGTATGCATGGAAGATTTCGATCAACTGGATTATTACGAATTGCTGGGGATAGCGCCGAGTGCTTCGACGGATGAGATCAAACGTGCGTATCGCCAGCAGGTAACGCGCTACCACCCTGACCGCTATACGCATACATCGCCCACTGAGCAAAGCTATGCCAGCGAGCGCACCCGGCGCCTCAACGAGGCCTACCGGGTGTTAAGCAATTTCCGCGAGCGTCAACTGTATGATCGCAGTCGCTCAATCACTCCCTCACGTCAGGCAAATAGGAACTGGCCGCCTGACGTTGAGACACCCGGGCCGGCTCCTGCGGCACCTGCATCGCCCGCTGTCGGAGGCGATCAGCAGGCAACCCTGTATACTCAGGCCCAGGCTCACCTCAAGGCGCGACGCTATGCAGAAGCCATTACGGTGTTGCGGCAACTGCAACAGATCAACCCGTTTTATCGTGATAGTGCAGCGTTGCTGGCACAGGCCGAGTCGTCACAGCGTCTGGCACTTGATACCGATCAGAGACGACGCCACGATCTGGTGCGTTCCATCCCGGCACTGCTGCTCTTTGGTGGTGGTGGGATCCTGGTAGTCATTGGTTTATTCGCTGTGGTTTTGTGGCTACGACGTGAACCCATGCTGGTGGCTGGCAATGTGGCACCTACGGCAACCGCGACGCTCATCGCGCAGTCACCATCACCAGCATTTGAGGCGACTGGTGCTATGCTATCACCAACCAGTACCCAACGCCCGGCGACCGCCACCATGGTGCCTGTAACCGCGACGCCGCGTCCCGCGACCACCGCTGTACTACCACCGACCACGACACGACGCCCGGCGACTGCTACTCCACGCCCGGCGACCGCCACCATGGTGCCTGTAACCGCGACGCCACGTCCCGCGACCGCCACTGTACTACCACCGACCACGACACGACGCCCGGCGACTGCTACTCCACGCCCGGCGACCGCCACCATGGTGCCCGTAACCGCGACGCCACGTCCCGCGACCGCCACTGTACTGCCACCAACCGTGACAACACCGCCGGCCACGGCCACACCGGTACCGACAGCGCCGATTGTCGCCGCCGATTTTAGACCAGGCACGTTGTTGTCTGCCTATGATTTTCTCGATCCGCAGGGTTGGGCAGAAGTACAAGGATCGGGGTGGAGCGTTGGCCTGGCGAATGGGCGCTATGCTATTTTTGCACAGCCGGGCGTCGGTCAGATCTGGAGTTACCGCACTGCATTCATTGGCGACATCACCGACTTCAGTATCGGGGTGGATACACAGGTCAGTGGTGGCGCCGGGGGCATAATCTTTCGCTTTGTTGATGGGAGCAATTATCTGGCATTTCTGATCGATCCCGTATCACAAACCTACTGGTTTGAACAATGGATTGGGGGTGGGTTGCGCATTCTGGCTGAAGGTTACAGCCCGTTCATTCAACCCACAGCAACCAACCGCCTCACTGTCCGACTCGACGGGAACGAGGTGGAGCTATTTATTAACCATAAGCACATAACGCAGATGATCGTTGATGCACCAGCCACGCAACTCTATGGTCTGGTGGTGTCTCCGGGCACAGTGATGACTGAAGCCTTTTTTGATAATGTTGAACTACGGGCGCTGGCTGACAGATCATAGCTCGTTTTGTCACCACCGTGCTGTGACCGGTTGACATAGCTCTGTAGGCCTTGCTTCCTGGATGGGGTGGTTCTGTTTGGGTGAACCCACCTACAGAGGATATGCAGGCTTTGCAGGCTCCGTATCTCCTGTTTCGTGAACCATGGTGGCGATGGCGGCTTCGCGGCCACCATGAGCTGAACAAGCAACGCCGAGAAGTGCGTGCGGGAAGTGAAGAGTCCTGGAACGGGTTCCATACGTTCAACGCGCTCTATGAGCCTGATCAGACCAGAGCGCTAATTGTTGGTTACCATACCTGTAGTTAGCAACGTGGTATATTGCTGAAGTTCCGGTAGATCCGGTGCATGAGGCGCGGCCCGTATATAGCGCTCAAGATCTTCCAGCCCATGGAAGAGCTGATCCAATCGTACCCGCAGCAGGCCGCGGTCGCGTATTTCCAGCATATTGTCGGGTTCAAGCCACACGATACGTTCCACTGCGGCCAGGGAACGAGAAAAGTTCTGCTGTACCAGATAGACATGCTTGAGATTGCGCAGTAGCCGGGCAAGGATGGCATGCTTTGAGGGTGGTGCCATCACCTGTTGCATCAAGATCGGGGTGGCAGTGCCGTAGACGCTTGATACCTGGCGCTCACAATCACTCCAACTCCACAGACGGCCCTGGTTGAAGGGGTCAACCAGAATCTCCTCCTGAACTGTGTGATAGCGGGCAATGAAGTGACCGGGCAGCGCAACCCCGTTAATTGGTAAGCCCAATCGCCAGCCAACTTCCATGTAGATAATCGAGAGGATGATCGGGAGTCCAGTACGGGTTTCCAACACCCGATCAATAAAGCTATTCGCAGGATTGTTATAGTCACAATAATTCCCGCGAAACCCCAGTTCGGCGAACAGGTAATCATTGAGAGCGGCAACGACATCACGTGGTTGAGTCAAGTCCTCTAGCCGCAGACGTGCAGATCCAGCCAGATCATCGAGATGTTGGAGTACCGCTTCAACGTCACATTCTCCCTGATCTTCCCAGGCAATACAGAGAGCACATTCTGCCAACGGGAGATATTCTTCGGTCAAGCGGGTCAATTCATAAAAACGCTGTCGTGCGGGTGCATGTTTCATTCAGGTTCAGCCTTCATCGATTCTCTCACTCCAACGAGACATCCCCTGGATAGAGAGGCACGGCGCGGCTTCGCCTTTCTGCAACCACCGTATCGGGTGCGGGGCATGCAGCCCCCGCACCCCTGCCACGATGAAGTCTCGTTGAAGTACTACACGATTCCAGAACTGTACAAGTGCGGAATAGTATCCGTATTATACCGTTCCTGGTTACGACGCACGTCCGGTGCCCTGACTGCCAGAAGAAATAGCACTTCATCGGTTATGCCATTCTCCAGGATTGGGGAAAGGCGGAACCTCCGGTGCTTTACAACTGATTGGGGCTGGCTCGAGATGTTACAAAAAATCCAGGGGTGGAATAGCCGGTATCAATCCACGCTGAAAACTGCGCTCATACATGATGTGTAGGGATCGCGCACTCGGTGTATCAATCTGCCGCGTCTGGTCATTGACATACATGCGCACAAACCGACGACATACCTCGCGATCAACTCCTCGGCCAAACTGGAGTGCATAGTCGAGTGCCTGTTCTTCGTGACTGAGTGCATAGTCAATGCTGTCATGCAAAGCCGTGGCAATCTGCTGACACAATGCCTCCCCCAGATCACGACGGACAACATCCAGACCTAACAGCACTGGCAAACCCGTTTCTTGCTGCCACCAGGCACCCAGGTCGATCACGCTATGCAATCCCATATCCTGATAGGTAATCTGTGACTCATGGATGACCACGCCGGCATCGACCTGATTGTTCAACACCGCGTCAGGTATGGCATCAAACGGCATGTCTACCGGAATAAAATTGTCTGCACACAACTGGAGAAGCAAGAAGGCGGTCGTATGTGTGCCCGGAATAGCAATCCGGCTGCCGTGTAGATCGGCTATGCTGCGGGCTGATGTACTGACGACCGTAGGCCCGTAGCCATTACCAACAGCGGCACCAGCATGCAGAATACGATAGCGGTCAGCGATCAATGGATAGGCAGCAGCCGAAACTGCGCTGACCTCAAGCATACCGTGTTGCGCACGCCGATTGAGCGATTGAATATCTTCCACGAGATGCTGAATGTCATATCCTGGTATCCGTACCACATTGCGGGCGAGGGCGTAGAACATAAATGCATCATCGGCATCGGGGCTATGTCCAATGCGAATTATTGGCCGGGTCATATATCTCCCTCCTCACAGAACACGTGACGCGATCGCTCGTTACTCATGTCGGTTTCATCTTCGGCTGTATGGCCCGTATTTCATACAGAAATGCAAAACGATTACTCTCCATATAAATAGAGATTATCTCTATGAAAGTCCGGCCTGGACATGCGCAAAAAAGCATAGAATCCTTCAAGTGCATCAGGATCAAGTTCGTAGCGTAGATTATGCAAATAGACGCTGCAGATTTCAGGGGACAAACCCAATCGTGGAGCATATTGTTCCGCAATCGTCTCGATCCGGGTTAGACCATACGCCCGCGAAGCGCGGAGTGCCGGGATAATTTTGTGCAATCGTACTTCCGCCATCCAATCACGATGCACAACCCATACGGCAAAGGTAAACGGCAGTCCGGTCAGTTGCCCCCACTCATCACACAGATCAAACACATAGGGTCTGCCGTGGGGATGAATCGATCGACGTAAGGTGCCCTCAATTAATGCAGCATCGCCAATTAACAATGCACCTGCACAGGACTGGAGCATGGTCTCCAGATCTTGTGCCATGGGTTTCCATTGTGGACGGATCCGATAATGCTGTTGACAGAGCAGGCGTAGTAAATGGACGGAGGTTGATGAATGTACAGTAAGCGCGATAGGACGTTGATCAAGTTCGCGTATGTCAGCATACCATGAGAAAAGCAATACACTCTGTACTGTACCGACTGCGGTGATCGATATGTCAGTGACAATCGCAAAGATGTTACTGTGGTGAACTAACTCGTACACCGAAAGAGGCCCTACCGCAATATTGCCGTTAATCAACTCGCGATTAATCGCAGTAGGAATGTCCCGTACGATATGGACGTTCGGCGCGTAACGATGCAGATAACAGTCCACTGGCTGTGTATTTAAGTATGGGATAGTTCCCAATGTTATCATGTATGCTACCCTTAGACATGGATCATTGATCCATTACCGTTGCAGAACATGATGGAAGCATGGTCGTTATTTTTACAACTGAAGTCGTCACGACAAATATCATGCCGAATCTCGGCATGTACTCCCATGTCTTAACAGAGCATTCATCCAGGCTACCAGGTGGGCAGTTCTGATGAAACGTCAGAAGCATACACCTTGATTTCGCTATATAATGCATCTCGTTCAACCGGGGTCTTGCCCGCAGCAGCAATCCATTGCACTAACTCTGCACATGTCATGGCCTGCCCGGTGGTTGCCCCGGCATCATGGTAGATCCGTTCTTCGATTACTGTGCCATCCATATCACTCACACCAAAAGATAGTGATATCTGGGCCAACCCTGGCGTACTCATGATCCAATAACTTTTGATATGGGCAAAGTTGTCGAGTATCAAGCGACTCACCGCCAGGTGGCGTATATCTTCAATGCCGGTGGTAAAATCAAGGGCGTGGCTGCGGCCGAGATTATTGTTGGTGGGATGATAAGCCAGTGGGATAAATGCAAGAAACCCACCAGTATGATCCTGTTGTTCACGTAGACGGATCAGGTGGTCAACACAATCCTCGACAGTTTCGATATGACCGTACAGCATCGTTGCATTGCTCTTGATGCCCAGTTGATGTGCCAGACCGTGAATAGCTAGCCAGCCAGTACCATCGACTTTTTCAGGGCAAATGCGTTGCCGTATGCGTGGGTGAAAAATCTCTGCACCACCACCAGGCATAATGTCTAACCCGGCCTGTATTAACCGGTGCAATGTTTCTCTGTGTGATAGCCGGCTAATCCTTGCGAGATAATCGACCTCAACCGCCGTAAACGCTTTCAGATGGGCATGGGGGAAGGTTTGTTTGAGGGTAGATAACAGGTTACAGTAGTAATCAAGCGTGAGATCAGGATGTAGGCCACCCACAATATGAATCTCGCGTGTTCGCTCGGTAATGGTTTGTGTGGCTCGTTCTAGAATGTGTTCTATAGTCCATGCATACGCATCTGGCTCATAGCGGTCACGTCGAAACGAGCAGAAATTGCAGTGAAACGTGCAGATATTGGTCGGATTAATATGCTGATTCTGCACAAAGTAGACATTGGTACCATTGCGAGTCATGTTGACATAGTTTGCCAGCATGCCTAATGCCAGGATGTCGGCAGTCTGGTACAGCCTCACACCATCTGCAAATGAGAGGCGGTGGTTATTAAGAACTTTGTCGGTAATATCAGCCAGATCAGGAGCTACGTAATCAATCCTGAAGTTCGAAGTGTTTATCAATCTGTTCCTCACAATCTTTCGCAAGCCGATTTCATTGGTGCATCGGGGGTTCGGCTTGAACCTGAGTATAGAGGATTGCTATTATTGTCACACGGTTCAAGTAGTCAGGCATAAGCGACACCTTATTGCTGCTACTGGGGAGCATTCATCTCTACAGTAGCCCTGGAAGAACGGGGCTTATGCCGGATTGGTGTCGGCGCAGGCGATGTGTGTGGACTCTCATAAGTCCGCAGAATGGTATACTGGCTGTCACGTTGGGCGGGGACATAACCGGCATTGCGAATAAGCATATGAATATCACCTTCACCCAGAGATCGATAGGTGTTGTGTGCTGCAGCTGATACCACATTCTCCTCCAGCATTGTGCTGCCATAGTCGTCGATACCAAAATGGAGAGAGATCTGGCCTATTTTCGGGCCCTGTGTTACCCAGCTTGCCTGGTGGTGCCGCACGTTATCCAGAAACAGGCGTGCTATAGCCACATGCCGTAAGTACTCATGTGCGGTTGCGCCATAGTGTGCACGATGGCGGCTGCGGCCGAGTGATGTCAGCGAGCTGTGTTGCACTGGCCACGACACAAAAGCAACAAAGCCATTGCTGTATTGTTGTAGGCTTGCATCCTGCAGATCACGGACACGCTGCAGGTGACGTATCCGTTGCTCCAGTGTCTCACCTAACCCGATGACCATCGTCGCTGTTGTGGTTAAGCCCAGCGAATGGGCTATTTGCATGATTGACAACCATGTGTCCGTCTGGAGCTTCTTGGGAGATACCCGCTGGCGGACGGCGTCATCCAGTATCTCACCACCACCACCTGGTAGTCCCGTCAGACCAACGGCGATGAGTTCCTGCAATACGTCACGATGGGACATGCCATACAGTTGCGCAAAATGATCTATTTCCGACGGACTAAATGCATCGATCTGTAGTGAAGGAAAGTGCGATCGAATACCACTGAGTAGTTCCAGGTACCAATCGAACGGCAGGTAGGGATGATGCCCACCCTGCATGAGGATGCGTGTTCCGCCAATATTCACTACCTCCTGAATACGCTGCACTATATCTTCTTTAGAGCGTACGTAGGCCTCAGGGTGCCCTGGTAGGCGATAGAAGCCGCAGAAGGTGCAGTTTGTGGTGCAGACATTCGTATAGTTGATGTTCCGATCTATGAGATAGGTGACGGTTTTTCCCGGTACATGTATCTGACGGGCAGTATTGGCTGCGACTCCGAGGGTGAGGAGATCTGCTTCGGTATAGAGCCTCAGCCCTTCTACATACGATAGGCGTTCTCCAGCAGCAGCTTTCCCTAAAAGAAAGTTTGTGGGGTGGAGTAGCATGAACATACCTTCCTGTTCTGAGCAGGCGATTCTGCTGATAACACAAGAGGCCTGAGGCGAGCAGAGTAAAGCGGTGTACTATGTACCCGCCAGAAACCGCCGGCTTACGATTGGGTGATTCCTGAACATCCGTGCTCAGTCATGATGAAATAACCGGTTTGCTTCTGTTGACGAATCTGAGCCGATCAATTCCAGGTACATCCTTACACCATGACATAAGCGATATAAGCGAGTACTTTACTGAATAAATCTCGATACCCTGCGGTGTTTCATGTGTCGAACCAATTTGTTTATTATGGATTATACCAAATCCGAATCACTCTGGCAAGAGAGATCGCAGCGTATGGTATCCTTGCTCATGGCATATATCCTGGATCAACTTGTATAGTGAACAGAGCAGAGAAGATTCGTTTTCAGATAGCTGAGTGGATAAGAAACGATCACGATACCCTGATCGCCTGTATTGTCGAAGAAATATCATTGCAGTAGCGTGAACATCTCGATGCTATTGGGAACATCCTGACCGCTTCGCTTCAGCGTGAATACGTGTACTGCTACGGGATATGGCATGAGGGATACATGACGTGAGGCGGCAGGTCAGCCGTGTATGCATTGGAGCGACCGCTGTTCTTATGTACCTCAATTTCCGGTTCCGAGTTACCGGTCATGTTTTTTAAGCAAAAAAACCGCACTGGTGATATACTGTCGGAGCGCGGATGATGCAGCGGAGTGACTGTGGCGGTGTGTTGCATTTGCATCATCCTGTCAACCTATTTTGACCAGCACGCAATAGCATCTGCGTCATCCACTGCCATAAGACAATTGACATTTCACCAATCTAATTGTACAATATGCAACACGTGTATAGATTTGCTCATATTTAGTGAGATTTATGTAGTCGGGTGGCTACGTGAGGAAATGTGATATGCTACAGTTCGCGGGTTTCTGGATGGCAATGGTGACATTTTTAGGGATCTGGTGGGGTCATGTCGGGGTTCGCTGGCTTGAGGCACACAGTCCGAATATCTGGCCGCCGATTGTGGTGCTGGCGTTGAGTGGAGTGGCGCTGAACGGGTTCTCTCTGTTCGCGCCCAACCTGACACTGGCCGGGGTAAGCAGCATTCTTGGTATTACGCTGATGTGGGACGCACTGGAGATGTATCGCCAGCAGCAGCGTGTACTGAAGAAACACGCTCCGGCCAATCCTGACAATCCCCGCCACGCGGCCTACCTTGCTGCTGGTAAAGCCATCACGGAAGATCTGTTGGATCGTGAGCCACAAGGAACGCCAGATGTGCCGTCAGCTCCCCAGCGGGTTGAGTTTTGTCGGGCGACCTATGAACGGAGAGAGGTAGAAGCATGAGTTGGGAAGGCATTGCCCTCGGTCTGTTTAGTCTAGGAATTATCGGGTTCGGCTTTTTCTGGGTGATCCGTATGGAGTACTATCTGGGATATCTGTGGTGGCCGTATCCTATGGCTCTGGGTATCCTGTTCATTCTGGTCTCGTTCTTTATCGGTAATGAAGGCTGGTCGGCTTTGCTGGGCATCACCGGTGGCTCGTTTATCTGGGGTGCCACCGAGCTAAAGGAGCAGGCAGTACGCGCCGAACTGGGCTGGTTCAAGTATAATCCGCGTCGCAAACCAGATCCGCCAGGCCTACGCTGGATTAAAAAGATCAAGGCACCGCATCTCTAACTATAAACCTTGCCTGGATGGAGCATTCAGCCGATAACGTGGGCGATTGCGCCATACGTTGGCTGAGGGGCTGTCACCTTCAGGCGACGGAGAACGTTACAAGCTGTCAGTAGCATAATCACATTGACGTCACATGAGTTTGCCTGACAAACACACCTTACGACGGATGTTTCAGCGCCGCCGCGCCGCACTCGATCAACGCGAGGCACGCAGCGCGGCGATTGCAACACGGGTAACGGCGTTGCCGGTTTATCAGTTGGCATCCGTTATCCATTGCTATCTACCGCTCCGCTCCGAAGTCGATACCCGTCCCCTCCTCACGACAGCGCTGAGTCAGCAGAAGGCAGTTGTGGTACCCGTGGTCGAACCCGCCACAGGTACTTTGCTGCATAGTCGCCTGGTATCGCTGGCACCTGAAGATTGGGAACCGGGCCATTTTGGGGTTTTTCAGCCGCGCCCTCTGCTGCCAGTTGCACCCGGTACGTGGGATCTGGTGCTGGTGCCGCTCGTGGCCTTTGACCGTTCTGGCTATCGGCTCGGCTATGGCAAGGGCTACTATGATCGTCTACTGGTCACAGGCTCAGTGCCCACTATCGGCCTGGCTTTTGCACTGCAGGAAGCGACCGTCCTGCCGCGTGAAGCACATGATATTCCTCTGGACTGGATTGTCACCGAAGACGAGTGTATTACCACTGCAACCGGACGCCGGTAACGTAACGTGCACGTGGACAGGCATCTTCACCCACGCCATCCCCGCTCGCGCAGGAGGGCATCCAGCCAGGTCGCATCGGCATCGGGCAGGTCAGGTGGCGGCGGCGGCTCACGATAGTTGATCTCTAGATCGTAGCGGGCGCGGCGGTAGGCCTCGTGAATGGCTGCCCCCAGATCGAGCGTCACATCGGCATCGGGCGGGCGCAGCGGCACCGGCACGGATGGGATGGGCATACGCAACGAGAGCGGCCAGATCTCCAGCCGGGGCCGCTGTTGCACCCGGCTCAAGAAGATGAAGTATGGCGCATCGGGCAGTGGATGCGCCAGTTGCGGACGGCGTCCGTTACGCAAGAGGTCGATTTCCAGCAGATGGGCGGTGCTGGCAAAGATCTGCTGGCACTTCTGCTCGTAGGCATCTGCCCCATCCAGGCCAGGGCGCTTGTTGGCCGGTGACAGCACCTCGATGGCCGTCACCAGCACCTGGTCGCGCACGGTGCGAATCTCGATGCGGGCATATTCAACCGGGACGGTCATCAATGCGGGCAGCGTCAGTGGGGCCTCGGCCATAACCGCCACCGTGCCACCTGATGAGGGAGGCAACAAAGCATGTTCGACAACGGCCACATCAGGCACAGCCCGACGCACGGGGGCAACCGCGATACTCTCGAAGGCAATATAGGGCGTGATTACCGCTCGATAGTCCGGGGTCAGCTTTGACTGGATCTGGTCACAGATCATGGTAATCAACCGATGATGCACATCCGGCCACAGACTCGGCTCTTCCAGATAGGGATCCATTCCGGGAAATGGTGATTCCATAACGCACTCCTTATCATACGGTGCCGCCGGAATTAGAATGAATAAAACGCATACGTTCATAATACCATAACGACACCAGCTTTCCGGTTCTACCAGAGGCCAGGGACACACCCCGTGCAATTCTATCAACATACAACCTGGTTGTTGACACACTGATGCAAGCGTGTATCATGGCAGAATATAGCAATCCTACACCGTTGTGAAGAATTGGTAGAGACTTGATAGCGTATACACAGCAGACTGGTTTATCAGGTTCAGCAGCGATCCACCGCGCAGCCAGAGGTTGATCAACGTCGCTACGATTATGTTATCGGTACGTGAACCAGTACGAAAGGGGCTACCTATGGCAGGCGGCACAGAAGTCGGCATCGCATTGAGCGCAAACGACATATATCGGGATCAAGAAACGTGATCCCGCCAGCTATCAATCCTGGGGACACAACCGATGAGCGATGATTTACTCCATACCCTGCTGGGACATGCGGATGACTATATGGCCCAGATCACCGAGGAGGAACAACGACAACATGCGGAGCAGGAACAACGCCAGCAGGTGGAGCAGGAACGATTACGTCGCATTGCACACGCACACCGGCAACGAACTGAACAGCAACAACGGCAACACGCCGACCAGCAGCGCCAGCTTGATGCCGAGCGCCAGCGTCTAATTGCACAGCAGCGGCACATTGCTGATCATCTTCGGTTGATGCAGGCTAAACCTACCACCGCAAAACCGCCGCCTTCTGTCGTGAGAGCAGGAACGACCATCACCCGTCCGTTCCGTCCGGTAGACTCTCAGCAACGGGTACGTGAAGCACTGCAGCGAGACTATGAGTTCGGGACACTGCTGCTGGCCGAGTTTGCCACACTCGTTCTCTGGCTGATCTTCTGGCTCGCCAACGGGTTTTTTACCGCACTGTTTGTGCATGCCTGGGCATTGCGCCTGGTTGATGGACTGAATCGCTTTCTGGCACAGTCGGTTGCCCTCGATTTCTCCTTTACGCTTTCGAGCAGTACCGCATGGGGTCTGGGAGCATGCTTGCATCTCATGATCTCACTGATAGAGTTGCATCTGTGGCGTTCTGGTCGACGGGTCACCTATTTTACCATTATCGTGGTCGGTATCTTTGATGTGTTCACCTCCGCCTGGGGAATTCACGCTCTGGCGGGAGCGTGGGGCTTGCCCGGTACGGGGTTGGCCTGGATCGTGCTGTATGTTTTGCTGGCAGAAGCCATTGCGCTCCTCCCAGAGCGGCGGATGGTTGATCATGGCCTGGCGCTATGGATGATGCTGCAACGTCAGCCAGAACGCGGCGAAGGATAAATGTATGCAAGGATGGCTCCTGGTTCTTTTCTGCGTAGCGTCTGGCGCATCGTTGGTCACCATCGGGTTGCGCCGCCGGGCGCATGTAATCAGTAGGAATGACGACCCGCTTTGTCAGCAACCGGCAGTGGCGCACCATTCTGTCGGTAGTGGAGATGTAGCACCGGTACCTCTGCCTGCGTCGGTACGGCCTGCTGCACCGGTGCCGCCACCATCTCCGGTGCCGGTCGCCACGCCAACCCTGGCACCCGATCTGGTCTGGTTGCGCCAACTCTTACTGGCGGTGCATGGGCTGATCATTGGCCAGACCCGCGCCGGGAAGACGACATTGACGCACTTCATTGCCACCTCACGGGTCAGGCTGGGGCATCGTGTCATTGTCTGCGATCCCGACGCAGCACCAGGGATGTGGCCGGGATGTGAGGTATCGGGCTATGCTGATGATTTTGCAGCGATTGAACGTACATTGCAAGCCTTGCAGTCTGAAATTAGCGCTCGGCGTGTGGCACGAACGCAGCGTGACCGCACGCGCCTGACACCGCTGACGCTCGTCTTTTCTGAGGCGGGTGAGATTATGAATCAGTGTCCTTCGGCCCGTGCTATTTTTGAGGCGGTATTACGGCGGGGTGGTAAATTGAATATCAGCTTGCTGGTTGATGTGCAAGATCGGCAGCGAGACACTTTGAATTTACCTGGGGCTACCCATTTGCTGAAAAACTTTGAGGAACAGGTGGAAGTCCGACGTACGGGAACAGACCGACATGTGATCGTTCAGGGGCGTACCTATCCTCTGCCCAAATTGCCTGACCCGGAGGAACTGGCCGATGTTTATGCTCGTACACATGTTCGGCGGGCTATCCGTCCTACTGGTCACCTGCTGGCTGAATTACGAGAAGATCTGGATGGTCTCCCGGCCCGGCTTCCGTCACAGCACCATCCACTGCCGCAGCCGATCCATGAACCCGGCTCATCTGAGCCGGATGCGGTCACGCTTACCGGTTCTATTGATGCTATCACACCTTCGGTGCCGACGAATCTACCTGATCTAGCTACCATACCGCAGATCGCGGCTGTCACGAATAGAACGACAAACCATGGATCTTTATCGGTGGCATCGAAATCAGCGCCCGAAGTGCCAGCCGCATCCGTCACATCGGAATCAGTGCGAGATCTACCGACCACAACCGTGCCAGACTGGATGGCTGAGATCGCCTGGGTGTGTCCTGATAATGATCGTTGTGCGACGAAAGGTCGTGTCTTTGAACTATTGTGCCAGGTTCGTACGGAACCAGCGATTGTCAAAGAACTCTGGCACATAGATGGCACGGCGGGTGCACGTTATCGGAAAGCGCTAAATGTGGTAGCCTCCATTCGCGCCGATGTCTTGAATGGTGTGCTACGTGTACAGCGCACAGTGGAAAATACTTAAGCACCAGGCGACCTGAACGCCAGGTGCTTTACGCTTGCTATTTTGCGCGGGTTGTGCTATAGGCATCGCCAGCATACGACTGATGAGAGGAATGTACATGTCCATGCTGCTCGTATCCGGCACCATTATTCACCAGTGCTATCAGGTCAGATCGCTTATCCGGCAGGGCGACATGAGCGCACTCTCTGTTGCCACAGTCCAGACATTTCGCAGTACCGTGGCGCTCACGCAAACGGTTCCCAGACCCTCTATCACCCCGCAGCAGGTGACGGCGATGGAACACGCCTTCGGACACCAGGTTCCGATGTTGCGTCTGCTTCACCACCCTGTCCTGGATACTGATCATGATCCTGAGTTCCGGCAGCACCGCTCTTATGGACAGTACTAACTCAGCGGAGGCAACACTGACCAGGCGACTGACGCACCTGTTTGATCGACCCTATCTCTTACTGGTTCTCGCGGTTCTGTTCTGGTCAGGCAATTTCATTATCGGGCGGGCGGTTCATATGGCAGTACCGCCAGTTGGGCTGGCCTTCTGGCGCTGGTCAGGCGGAACCATGATCGTGTTGGGGTTTGCCTGGTCGCACCTCAAACACGACTGGCCGCAGATCGTGCGCCACCTGCCGATATTGCTCCTCCTGTCGCTCCTGGGCGTGGCCACGTTCAACACGCTTGTGTATACCGGCCTGGGTTTTACCACTGCTATCAGTGGCCTGCTGATGCAGTCCACAATGCCAATTATCATTATGGCGCTGTCATACCTGTTGTTTCGTGAAGCTATCACCCGCCGACAAGCCGCCGGGGTGGTGCTATCGCTTGCCGGGGCGCTGACGATTATTATGCGCGGCGACTGGGCAGTGCTACGGGCGCTGGCGTTAAACATCGGCGATGTCTTGATTTTTATTGCGGTGGTGAGTTACGCGGGCTATTCGGTGCTGCTGCGTAAACGCCCAGCTCTTCATCCTCTCAGCTTCCTGGCGGTCACATTTGCTACTGGCACAGTGATGCTGCTGCCGTTCTATATCTGGGAACATATGGCCGGGTTGCCTATGCTCCTGAACCGCACAACATTGCTGGCCGTGAGCTATGTGGCGATCTTTCCTTCCATTCTTTCCTATCTGTGTTACAATCGGGGCGTCGAGCTGGTGGGAGCCAACCGCGCCGGGCTGTTTATTCATCTGCTGCCGGTGTTTGGCAGTTTGATGGCAATTCTGTTTCTAGGTGAGACGTTTCAGCCCTTCCACAGCGTTGGGATTGCGCTTATTCTGGGTGGAATCTTTCTGGCAACACGCTCCAGGTCAGCTACTGGTTAACACGACTGCGACTGAAAAATCATCCGTTCGATATTTCCCCCTCCCGACGCAACCTGGTATACTGGTCGTGCGTCTATATGATGAAGAGCCGGTGAGGCGGCGACCTATAGCCTGTTACCTATAGACTGAGAGGATGATGCATGAGATCGAGATACGTTGTTTCCCTGGGCTGGCTGCTGCTGGTCGTCATGGTGGCAACGGCATGGCCTGTCACGCGCGTGGCTGCTGCCAGTGGTACGGTTGAACCACCTCAGGGCACACAGGGGACACAGTTTACCTTTACCGCCAGTGGCTATCGCCGCAACGAGCGAGTTGATGTCTGGGTCACACGCCCAGATGCAACATCAATCGCCGTGGCGCGTTTTCATGCCAACCAGGATGGGGTAGCGACCTGGAACTGGGTCGCACCCGGTGATGCGCCCAACGGCACCTGGGTGATGGTTGGCCGTGGCGTTGACACCAGCCTGCGGGTGTCTATTCGTTTTGAAATTCAGGGGACGCCCACAGCGCCACGACCGCTGCAGAGCGTAACGCCAACGATGGGTGCCCCCGGAACCACCTTTACCTTTACTGCAGGTGGCTTCCAGGCCGGCGAGCGGGTTGGCCCCTGGCTCATCCAACCCGATGGCAGCACGGTCAGTCTGCCCGATCGTGACCAGTCAGCCAATCTACGTGCTGACGAGACGGGCTATGCTACCTGGACGTGGACAGCGCCGGATGATGCGCCAGGGGGCAACTGGGCATCGCAAGCGCGTGGGCGCACCAGCCAGCATCTGGTCTCCATTCCCTTCCAGGTCACTCCAGCAGCAACCCCACCCCCAGCCATGATTGAGAACGTAACGCCGACCAGTGGTACACCGGGCACGGTGTTCACCTTTACCGTTGGTGGTTTTATACCAGGCGAAGAGGTTGGCAGCTGGCTCAACCCACCCTCTGGCGGTGATCTGGAGGCGACGAGTTATATGATTGCCGACCGTGAAACTGGTGTTGTTTCCTGGACGTGGCAAGCCCCTGCTGATGTTCAGGGTGGTCTATGGCGTATGAATGTGCGTGGTCAGACCAGTCGTCGGCTGGTTACGCTAACGTTTGAGATTACCGGTGCGGTACCACCACCGCCTCCGCCGCAACTGATTACAAACGTTGACCCGCCGAGCGGTCTACCAGGCACGACCTTTCATTTCTATGCCGAAGGCTTTCAGCCAGGCGAAACCTTTTTCTTCTGGGCAATTGACCCGCGTGGCAATCCTTTTCCCAACGCGAGCGATCCGCGTGCTCATGCCGATGGTGTGGCTATCTGGAGCTGGACGGCGCCCGATGATGCGCGTGAAGGTCAGTGGCTGATGAATGTGCGCGGTGGCGTCAGCCGGGTCGAACACCAGATTGCGTTCACAATCACGCGCCCGGAGTATGTGCCACCAGAGACGGGGGTTGAGCCAGGCACGGGCGGCCCCGGTACGACCTTCAAATTTGCGGCCAGAGGCTACCGTGGTTCAGAGTATATTGATTGGTGGCTCGAAGGGCCAGCTGGTGCGGTTATTCCCGGCACTGTCCGTGACGTTAAGGCAAACAGCGATGGGTATGTCGAGTTCCGCTGGCGGGCACCCGATGACATTGCGGCGGGTGACTGGCGTCTGTTTATGCGTGGGCGTGATAGCCTGCGTCTGCGCACGATTGACCTGGTTATTGTGCGCGATACCCCACCACCGCCACCACCCACGGCGGGAGTCATCCCTGAAAGTGGCTCGCCTGGCACCACCTTCACGTTCTTTGCCGAAGGATTCAAAGCCGGTGAGATGGTTGGCTACTGGCTGTCTGACCCCAACAACCAGGTGGTACGCACCGACCGCGAGGTGATGGCGAACAGCCGGGGAGTCATTACCTGGGAATGGACGGCACCCGATGATGCGCCGCCCGGCGAGTGGCGGATGATCGCTCGCAGCAATGGGCGTTTATTTCACGGTGGCCCAAGCCGGAACAACGTGATGTATATTATACCGTTCAGAATTGACCGGTAGTCGGGGACGAGAAGCCACCGGGCGGTGCATACCGCGTCCCGACTGGGCGGTGTACCAGGCACGGACGCGGGCACACCGGATCCGTGCCCTACGGTTGGTACCAAAGCGCGTCCCGCCGGGGCGCGGGTGCAGTGGGCCTGGGTGCGCGCTCCTCCGGGGCGCGGGTGCGGGCAGCGGCCAACCAACCGGGCGATGCACCCGGCACGGGGACGTGGGCACGCTGGAGCCGTGCCCTACAGCGGGCGGCGGGCGAACCTGGGTGCGTGTCCCTCTGGGGCACGGGTGCAGTGGGCCTGGGTGCGCGCTCCTCCGGGGCGCGGGTGCGGGCAGCGGCCAACCAACCGGGCGATGCACCCGGCACGGGGACGTGGGCACGCCGGAGCCGTGCCCTACGGTTGGCGCCAGAGGCGCCCGCCGGGGCGCGGGTGCAGTGGGCCTGGGTGCGCGCTCCTCCGGGGCGCGGGCGTGTAGAGCGTAGCACGTCCCGCCGGGGCGCGGGCGCGGCACGGACGTGGGCACGCTGGAGCCGTGCCCTACGGGGGGTGCCCCTGGGTGCGCGCTCCTCCGGGGCGCGGGTGCGGGCAGCGGCCAACCAACCGGGCGATGCACCTGGCACGGACGTGCGCCCCAAGAGAGGCGCGCACCCAGGGGCACGGGGGCGGTCACCCATTAGCCGGCGCGGCGCCGGTTGCGGTGGTGCGACGAATGGCCGGGGTGGGGCCGTGGCTCGTGCTGTGCCCGTACCCTGTAGGAAATAGAACTCTGTTCTCTCTCCTCTTTCCTAAGAGGAGAGAGACACGAAGGAGCAGGTGCAATGAAGCAGCGTCTTTTTCTGGTACTCATCGTGCCACTGATTATCAATAGTGCGTGCACGGTACCAGGCCAGCCAGCTCGTGAGCCGACCATCACAATTGAACCGGGTGCGGTAGCCACAGAGCCACAGGCAACGGATGCCCCGCCAGTTGGTGCGAAAGTCCCTCTGGTAACCCAACCACCGGCGACCGCACTATCAGAGCCGGATCAGCCTATTGGGGCAGTCTCCCCTGTGAATGTTGCCTTCCCTTCGAGCTTTAAGGGCAGCAGCAGTGACCGCTTTGCCATGTATACGTCGCCTCAGGTGCAAACCACCGCGCAGATCCAGGCACCGGCGATTGCGCCTGATCTGAGCAATGTGGCCCTGTCGGTGCTTTTGTCGCCCGCTCAGCGCGAGCGGATTGCCCAGAACGGCTTTGTGGTCAGCCCGGGTGATGCCCGTGAATTTTACGAGATCTATGAGCGTGCCCGCTACGATTATGTACCGATTTTTGTTACCTCCGACTCGCTGTTGCACGTCTATCATCTGCTGTTTGACAAGACATTGCGCGTGGCCGAGACCGAGTTCTTCATTCCGATGCTGACACAGCTCGACTGGGAGATGTTACGCGCCTCAGCCGAGCAGCACGAAGCGCTGGCTGGCACCGCCTGGGCACCGGCCGCTCGACGCAACGCGGCCTATTTCGCCGTTGCGGTCAAGCTGCTCAACCCGGACTGGCCTGTCCCGGAAGGGTTGCGCGATCTGGTTGATCCAGACCTAGCGCGCATTGCGAGCCACGAAGGTATTGGCCCTTCCGCTATCTTCCCCGCCTACGAGCAGGGCGAGGATTGGAGCCAGTATGTGCCCCGCGGCCACTACACGCAGAGCGCCGCGCTCGAACGCTATTTCCGGGCGATGATGTGGCACGGGCGCATGACCTTCCGCGCCACCGATGTCACCGAGACACGCCAGGCGGCCTTGCTGACGCTGGCCTTCCAGCAGACCCGCGTTGACGACCAACCGGCGGAGGTTGTCTGGTCGGGCATCTATGAGCCGACCGTGTTCTTTGTGGGCCGTAGCGATGATCTGACGCCGCAGGAGTATGGCATCGCGCTGGAGCAGGCATATGGATCGGTCAGCAGTGTGCAGGATCTGCTCAATGCGGAGCGCTTTGAACGCTTCCAGGCAGCAATCAAGGAACTGCGCCCGCCGGAGATTTTGGGCATGGTCGTCAGCCAGAAGACGCCGGACGTTGAGGCGGCCACGCAGGGCCTGCGCTTTATGGGCCAGCGCTTTGTGCCAGACGCCTTCGTTTTTCGGCAGTTAATTGCCCGCAACGTGCCGGAGCGTACGCTGCCGAAGTCACTCGACTTCTTCGCCGCACTCGGCTCGGAGCGCGCCTTGCAGCATCTGGAGGCCAGCGGCGACACGCAAATGACCAACTATCAGCGCAACATGAACACACTGCGCACCATCTTTGCCAGCTATGACGAGGAGGTCTGGACACAAAACCTGTACTGGGCCTGGATACACAGCCTGCGTCCGCTGCTCGATCCGGTTGATGCCGGGTATCCTGAGTTTATGCGCTCGGCGGCCTGGCAGGATAAGCAGTTGCAGACGGCGCTTGGTTCGTGGACAGAGCTAAAGCGCGACACGATCCTGTATGCCAAGCAGGTCTATGCCGAAGGTTCAGCAGGTGGTGGCCCACCGCCGCCAGTACCGCCAAAAGGTTATGTCGAGCCGGTGCCGCAACTCTATGCCCGTATCGCGGCCCTATCGCAGATGACGATTGATGGGCTGGACAGTCGTGGGTTGCTCAACGAGCAGGATCGCTTTGCCCTGGAACGGATGGTTGACATTGCCCAACGCCTCCAGACCATGGCCGAGAAGCAACTGCGCAACGAGGCCCTCAGCGAGGAAGAGTACGAGTTTATTCGCGGCTATGGGCGTCAATTAGAAAGCCTGACCTTTGATGCCGCCGATGATGAGGGTGGTACGGTAGACGAGGCCGCAATTGTGGCCGATATTGCGACCGATCCGGCCGGGGCGGTATTGCAGGTCGGGACGGGCCGCATCTTTGAGATCTATGTCGTGGCTCCAGTTGAGGGGCAACTGGTGTTGACCAAAGGCGGCGTTTATGCGCACTACGAATTTGTCCAACCGCTCAGTGAGCGCCTGACGGATGAAGCCTGGCGCGAGCGACTGGCTGTTGGCAACCTGCCGCCGCTGGCGGAGTGGACGAGTAGTTTTATCGTGGAACAGCGGGTCGAGCAACCGCTGGCCGAGACGATCACCGAGTTCAACAACGAACTGGCTGATGCGTTGTGGTTTACTGAAGCCAGTTATGTTGAGCACTTTCTCGCCGGCGAAGAACTGGCGGTTACACGGGCCTACATCGACCGGCTCAAGGCAGAAAATCAGTTTGTGGATGCCCAGCGGTTGAGCCTGGCGTTTCTCTCGTTTGACTTCCAGGATGAACACAGCGCGACCGTGACCACCCGCGAACGCTGGACGGACAAACTGTATCGTGGCACACCCTATGGTCTGAATGAGCCGGTGGTGATTGGTACACGCCCACCTTATGAAACGACTGTCACCTACACGATGCGGTGGATGGATAATGCCTGGAAGATTATCAATATTGAGTTGCAACCCGGTTTTCCAGACTGGCAGTAGCAGGTTGAACACCCCATTCCCAGGCCTGCACCCTGGTAGGTATCGTGGAGGGACACGGTGTGCCGTGCCCCTCCTGCTGCTGCTCTTCCTCGTCGGATGCATCCACTTCTCAGACGGCACCACGTCCAATCAGCCAGTAGCGGTGGATCGCACGCAGTGGTATGTCCTCTACACCCGCTCGCAGTGGGACGGTACGGCAATGGTCGACGTGCGGGCGGTGGGCGATATTATGCCAGGGCGCTTTGTGGCCGAAGTCGCCGCTGAACGGGGATTTGACTATCTCTTTGCGGCGGTAGCGCCGTTGCTGGCGGGCGATCTGCTGATTGGTAATCTGGAAAGTCCGCTGACCGAGCGCCGCGAGCCATTGCGCCCTGGCCCCTATCGGATGCTCTCACCGCCAGACGCTGGCCTCGCGCTGCGTCGTGCGGGATTTCATGTGCTGGCGCTGGCGAATAATCACGCACTCGATGGAGGTACGCCTGGTCTGCAAGACACGGTTGCCACGCTGGTGGCGAACGACATCGTGCCGCTGGGCGTTGGGGCCGACCAGGCCGCAGCCTATGCACCGGTCATTACCGACACGGGCGGCCTGCGCCTGGCGCTGCTGGCCTTCAATGACATTGCCGACCCGCACGATTGCGACGGCCAGGTGCAGAGGGTGGCCCGCGATTTTGCCTGTGACACGGATGGGTGGGGCCGCGCCTGGCTCGACGGTGCCGCACTGACGGCAGTGCAGGAGGCCGGTGCTCAGGCCGATCTGGTACTGGTGCAGGTGCATTGGGGCCACGAATATCTACCGCAGCCGACGCCGCGCCAGCGACGCTGGGCGCACGACCTGATGCGGGCCGGTGCTGACCTGATTATCGGTACTCATCCGCACGTGTTGCAGCCAATGACCGTGCTGGAACTCCCCTCTCTCCCCGTCAGCGGGGAGAGGCCGGGAGAGAGTGCGGGGGAACCAGGGCGGCCCGGTGTGGTGGCCTATTCGCTCGGCAACTTTGTCTTTGACCAGGATTTCAGCGCCGAGACCAGTACGGGTACGGTACTGCGGGTACTGCTCGATGCCGAGGGCGTGGCGCTGGTGGCGGCTGCACCGGTTGAAATTGTGGCCGGACAGCCACGTCCGCTGGCGCTGGATAGCGAGCGGGCGCAGCAGGCGCTACGGGCGCTGGGCGCGGACATCGCGGGTACGGGCGCTCGGCCACGCACCCCAACACCCCGCCGTCCCAGCGAGTACGGGCGCACGGCTGTGCGCCCCAACCCACCCACCGTCACGGGTGAGGACAGCCACAACACCACACGCTGGCAAGCCTGGCGCTGGGATGGCGAATTGGCGCATCCCGTTGCTATACCACCGGACTTTGCTGTTCCAGAGCGACCAACCACACAACAGTTGCACGCCGACCTGCGCGGCGATGGGCAGCCGCTGCTGGTCACACGCGATCACGCCGGACTGGTTACGGTGCATGACGGTCACACCGAGGCGGCCCCCGTGGTCTGGCAGAACGAGGCCGATGACTGGTATGTCCAGCACATGGTCAGCGGCGACCCGAACCGCGATGGGCGGGTCGAGGTGCTGCTGCTGCTCTGGAAGCCAGATGCCGACGGTGTGCTACGTTCACACCCGTTTCTCGTGGGCTGGCGCGGCGGGCGCTACCGCGTCATCTGGGGCGGTTCGGCCACACCACTGCCCATGCAAGATCTGGCGGTGGGCGATGTGAACGGCGATGGCTGGGCGGAACTGGTGGTGCTGGAGGGCGGCCACGTTCCCGGCGATCGGGCCGAGACGGTATCGGTCTGGCGCTGGCATGGCTGGGGCTTTCAGCTTGAGTGGCGCTGTCTTTTGCGGGCCAGAGGCCCGCGCTCCGGCCCGCGCTCCGGCCCGCGCTCCGGATCCGCTTCCAGGGACACACTGGCGCTGCACGACATCACCGGGGATGGGGCGCTGGAGATTCTGGTGGGGACGACCTGTATCGCCCGCAGGTGACGCAGACTTTTCAGGCCATCGAATTGCAGTGCGGTATTCGGGCTTCCGGCGTGCTTGCCGCATTCCTGTTGCATGATGCGAGCGTGCAAATATCAGCAACAGCTTACGGGCATACGAAGTAAAGCTTCTGCTGTCATAAGCTGTGTATGAACGGTCATACCTTCTCCCCGCATGCTGCTGATTCAGTACGCAAATGACAGCATCCAGTGCTGCTTGTCTACAAACGGAAAGGGGACATGCGTACGCCCGAACGAGTACGCGAGAGCCGCACTGCGAGGAGGGATAGCATCGATTGGATGAGACTTCCCGCCGAACACAGCATAGAACCAATGCCCGGTACGCCAGATTGTGCAGAACCCCCGAATCGTTCATGTTCCTTATGGCCTGCCCTGACCGGGAGTGTCCCAACGCATAGTATGAAACCCGTTCCAACCATTTACCTTTTGACCGATTCGCCGATCCAGTTGAGATACGCACCCAGGCCACGTTGAATGGGTAGCTGAACGATTTCGGGCACCTCATAGCTGTGCGACTGGTGCAGAAATGTTTCAACGGCAGTATACAAATGTGCGGACGTTTTAATCAGCAGGAGCAACTCCGGTTCGTGCTGGATGCTGCCTTGCCAGGTGTAGTAACTGGTAACGTTCGTAATCTGCACGCAGGCGGCCAGTTTGTTTTCCACCAGACCAGACGCCAGCCGGTCGGCTTCATCCTGGCTGCTAGCTGTAGTGAGGATAACGCAATAGGCCGCTGCTTCAGGTGATTCGCTCATTCGCCCCTCCTATGAGACACGGTGTATGCCCCGGTGTTTGTTTGATAGAGTATGATCTATGATACCGCACTTTTATGTAGCCGCATAGCACCCACACTCTATGCGCCTCTTGCTCCGGTCGTTTGTGGTAGAATGACCTTGAATCAGGCGCTTAAACGCTTTGCGCTTGATCAAGAAAGCCTAGCAACCTTTGCTGATGTGAGTAAACCCAGGATACGCATGATATATAATCAACCAACCCGGCAACCATCCACGACCGGTCGCCAACCATATCACCGACCGCCTTCGTTCATCGGCTTGATCGTACTCGTCCTGGCATTGCCATTGACGGCACTGCTCGGTACATTGGATCTGCCGACAACGCAGAGTGTGCAGGCGACAGCGGTGATACGTGAATTTACGCTCGGCCTGTCTGGGCAGGGACGGCCGATCGAGGTGGTGCAGGTGGGCAACGGTGAACGCAAGCTGGTGGTGGTGGGCAACACCCACGGTGGCCCGGAAGCGAATACCTATTATCTCACATGGGAACTGATTGACCACTTCCGTGCCAACCCGGATGAGGTGCCGCCTGAGGTGCGCCTCTACTTCATTCCCTCGTTGAATCCCGACGGCCTGGCGCTAGGGTCGCGCTTTGATGCAGCGGGCATTGATCTGAACCGTAATATGAATACCACCTTTGATGGTTGTCCTGAAACTGACTGGCGCACCACCGTGTATGGCGCATACGGTATTATCTCCGATACAGGCGGCCCGTTTGCCGACTCGCAGGTGGAGACACGGCTGATCCGTAGTTTTCTGCTGGATGCGTCTGGGGCGATCTTTTTGCACAGCAACGCTGGTCTGGTCTTCCCGGCATATTGCGAACATGAGCCGTCAATCGCCATGGCGCAAGTCTATGCCCAGGCAGCCGGCTACCTGTATAACCGCTACTGGCCGAACTATATGATTACGGGTGGTATGCACGACTGGGCGGCTAGCCTGGGAATTGCGTCCATAACACCGGAGTTGATTACGGCAACGGAGACCGAGTTTACCAATAATCTGGCCGGGTTGCGGGCAGTGCTGGCACAGCCTGAGGAGCTTTTACCCCTGCCTGCTGATCAGGTCGAAGGTGATGTGCTGATACCGGCGCGTATCTGGCGCTACTGGCGCTCGCATGGCGGTGAGTCGGTGTTTGGCCTGCCGCTTGAACCGGCCCAGGCTACGCCGGGCGGTCTGACGCAGACCTTTACCCATGCCCGCTTGCAGCTTGACGAATCACTGGCTGATACGCCATTTCTGGTGCAGCCGGCACTGCTCGGCAGCGAGCAGGCACAGCTTCACGGCACAGATCTCCCCGGCGCGCTGCCCTGTGTTGATGCCCCTGGTCTCTGTCCACTCTCAACGACCATTCTGTTCGGCGCATTCCTGGACTACTGGCAGCGTAACGGAGGCATCCATGTCTTTGGGGCGCCGCTTTCCACGGAATTTACTGCGCTGACAGCCGATGGGCACTATCGTACGGTACAATACTTTGAACGCGCTATTTTCGCCTACTACCCAGAAGATGGCAGCGTGCGACCGGAGCCACTGGGTTGGCAACAGATGCTGACCGAGGGCATCCAGTCCAGGTGGGTCGCGCCGCAGATCCGCTAGTCCTCAGTCCCACTGAATATGATATGCGGAGAGGGTAGGAATAATAACGTTCGTCGTTCCCAAGGCGTCAGAAACGCCAAACGTCGTGACAACGTATCCGGTACTATCATCGTCGTCAACCACCAGGCCCGATGGGCGACATTCTCCCATTGTGTGCGTTCCGTTCAGGCGTTTTGCGCTTCCTCTGGTACCAGGATGCTCTGTCCCAGGCAGTGGTTCAGTGGGCCATGCCCATGACCGATATGGAGTGCATCTGCCAGACGCAGTGCAGCCGTCAGATAGGCTTTCGCCTGTTGCACGGCCGCTTTCAGCGTATGCTCCTGTACCAGTGCAACCGCGATGGCCGAGGCAAGCGTACAGCCGGTTCCATGCGTGTTCCGTGTTGCCAGGCGTGGCGCACTGATCTCCGACCATGTGCATCCATCATAGAAGACATCAATTGCCGCTTCGGTCGAGGGCAGATGTCCGCCTTTGACCAGAACCGAGCGTGCGCCCAATTGATGGATCACTGCTGCTGCCTGACGGGCATCATCCACGGTGCGGATTTCTATACCCGTCAATACCTGGGCTTCATACCGATTTGGCGTGACGATAGAGGCCAGGGGCAGCAGCCGGGCGATCAGGGTATCACGGGCGTTCGGATCAAGCAGCGGATCGCCGCCTTTGGCAACCATCACGGGATCGACAACCAGACGTTGTATCCCATAATAGCGCGCACGTTCGGCAACCACGCTGATGATCTCGGCATTGGCCAGCATGCCTGTCTTCCAGGCATCGGCTCCAATGTCACTCATCACCGAGTCGATCTGCTGGGCAACAAAGGCGGGCGACACGTTAAAAATGCCCTGCACACCCAGCGTATTCTGTGCAGTCAGGGCCGTGATTGCGCTCATGCCATAGATGCCGTGTGCGGCAAATACTTTCAGGTCAGCTTGAATGCCCGCTCCACCTCCAGAGTCAGAACCGGCAATCGTGAGTATTTTGTGCATAACAGCTCCTTCCTTTATACGGGTTACACGGTGTCTTGAATTCCATGCTTTTTTTGCCTGCGGCAGTGTGGAACGCCGGGTTCAATTGACGATTGACGATTGGTATCAGAAATCTTAGAGGATTGCCCTATCATTCAGGTAAACACCACCAGGCCAACACATATGACGCCGGCAAGAGCCAGCGTCAACCAGTCACGGCGACGCAGGCAATAATCGCGCCAGAACGTGCGTCCGGCTCGCCCAAAGCCCCGCGCTTCCATCGCCTCGGCCAGATCATCGGCCAGTTGGAAAGACTGGATCAAAAGTGGGGCCAGCAATGCTGGATAGTATCGTAAGGCCGCAAAGCCCGGTTCGAGTGGAATGCCTCGTGCCCGCTGGGCGTCAATGATATGTTGTGCTTTGCGGCTCAGGACAGGCACAAACTGGAGCGCAGCGCTGACAACGAAGGCACATGCGTAGGGCAGACCTGCTTTCACCAGTACGTTGCCCAGATCCTCTGGTGCAGTTGTTTGAAAGAAGACAAAGAAGACCGATGCGAGTGCCAGCAGGCGCAGCCCGGCCATGATTGCCGTCATATGATCGGTAGACCACCAGACCAGCGCAAACCAGAAGGCCGTCATTGGGAATACCAGCCGCAACCAGCGCCCATAGTCGTGTCCTGCGCGAATATGCACAATGATCAGGCCCAGCAGTCCCAGGGTGATTGTTGACCCATACCATCGAGTTGACAGAATAACCAGGACAGCACTGAGCAGAGTCAGGATTAATTTTGTGCGCGGATCGAGTTCAAAGAGAAACATATCTGGGCCTATCATTCCTCCCTATTAGCCTGTACCCTCTGTCCTCTGGACAGAGCACGATAGATCTGAAACATCTGGGTTGGTTCCAATCCAGCCTGGCTCATGACTCTGGTGTTTGCCATCACTTCGCAGGGTGTACCGGTTGTTACTATCTCTCCGGCGGCTAACACGACCCAACGCCGGGCATACGCTTCGGCAAAATCGAGATCGTGCGTTACCAGAATGATCGTCTGTCCCTGTGAATACAAGGTGTCTACCAGATCGCCCAGCGCTTGCCGGAAGACCCAATCCTGTCCAGCCGTTGGCTCATCCAGCACCAGTATCGCCGGGCGAGCCGCCAGCGCAGCAGCAAAGGCGACGCGCTTTTTCTCGCCTTCACTCAGGCGGTAGGGTGAGCGGTTGCGCAATGGTTCCAGGTGCAAGAGTGTGATCAGGTTCTGCAACCACGCTTCATCATAGCAACGCAACGCATGCGCACCGGCGGCAATTTCTTCCCATACCTGGAAGGTGAAGAACTGATCGTTGGCATTTTGAAAGGCCAGGCCAACCTGTCGTGCCAGATCTGAGATCCTGGCCCGGTGAGTCGGTTGACCCATAATCCACACCTGGCCATGCGCTGGGCGATATAGTCCGTTCAAATGTTTGATCAGCGTTGTTTTGCCAGCACCATTCGCGCCGACAATTGCGATACACTCGCCTGCATAGATGTGCAGGTTCACATTACGCAGGATCGGGAGCGTGTCATGGAAAAACGACACGTTTTCCATCCTCACCACGGCAGGTGATGCGATAGTTGCAGGCAGGGTGTGCAAATGACCCGATTGTGTCTTGCGCATGGGCAGGATTTTTTGCAGGTCAGGATAAACGCCCAACCTGCTGCGATTACCGCTCCGGTCAATATCTGCCATGCCCAGTAGTTCCTCAACGGTAAGCGGCATCTCCGGCAGAGTCAGTGTATGGGCGAGCTGCGCCACAGGCGGTATATTCACCCCAAATTGGCGCGGATCAGCCTGTAACACCGCACGGGGACGGCCATCCAGCACAATGCGCCCCTGCTGCATCACAATCAGCCGATCCGCATCGGACAGCGCATGCTGTAACCGATGTTCGGTAAGTATAATTGCCGTACCCTGCTGATGGATCGTGCGTAGTGCGGCCTGTACCCGCCGCACATTGGGCGCATCAAGATGCGCAAACGGCTCATCCAGCACCAGCACCTGTGGTTGTAGCGCGAGAATGCTGGCAATTGCCACTAACTGCCGTTCGCCACCAGAGAGTTGCTGGGGACGACGGGTCAGCAGATCGGTTATACCCACCGTCGCAGCACTGGCAGCGATGCGGGCGTGGATGCTGTCGCGGGGTAGTCCAAGACTCTCCAGGCCAAACGCCAGTTCGCGCTCTACCGTACGGTTAAAAAGCTGTGCTTCCGGGTTCTGAAAGACCATGCCCACCTGAGCAAACAGGTCATTGACGGAATGGGTATGCGTATCTTTCCCCACAACCAGCACACGCCCTTCGAGGATTCCGCCATGAAAATGCGGAATAAGTCCGTTAAAGGTGCGGCAGAGCGTTGATTTACCTGAACCACTGGCACCACAGAGCAGCACATATTCGCCGGGATGAATTTCCAGATTGATGTCGTTCAGAATCCAGCCGCCGGTCTGGCTATAGCGATAATGAACCTGGTGTAGCTCAATCATAGGTGGCGACACGCGCAGTATGCGGATGGAGTTCAATCACACCCGCCCGATCGAGCATACGCAATGCCAGCACGCCGATCACTGCCCCCAGGGTTGCACTGCTTAAGAATGAGGCGATCAACGCGGTCAGGGCTATGGTCTGCCCCATAATCATCGGAGCGACGACCATGGCACTGAGGATGGCAGCGATCAGACCAGTACCGATCATTTCACCTGCTGCGCTCAGGTAGAGGTTGCGGGTGGCGCGGTACACATAGCCAGCCAGCAGCGCACCGATCATGCTGCCGGGAAAAGCCAGTACGGTGCCAACGCCCAGGGCATTGCGCAAAATGCTCATGATTGTGGCGATGCCCACCGCCCACCATGGCCCCAACAATACCGCCCCCAGGATATTGATAAAATGTTGGGTCGGATTGACCCGGGCAATACCGATGGGGAACGACGTGAAGGGTGCCAGTGCCACACCGATGGCTACCAGCACCACTGCCTGTGCAACGCGACGTGTGTTCGTGTGCATTGTTCCTCCTTTGGGTTCACCATCATTCAGAAAATCACCCGACTTTTTCGGTGGTTCTGCCTGGCGCAACCACCTTCTCCTGCAGATGCCGAAAATCGAACGGGATGCCCAGCTGTAACCGGGCCAGCAGGAACGACAGCAACGTTGGCACCATGAAGGCAATCAGAAAACTCAGTAACAAATTGCCCTGGCTAAACGTTGGGTCGGGGAAGTAGAGCGCACCTGCGATAATGCCACTGATGCTTGCCACCAGCGCGACCGTGCCTGACAGCCGAGGGTTAAACAGGCCATAGTAGGTCGGAAAGACGGCGGCGGCACAGACGAGATCGGCCACTAGAAACAAGTATAGCACGCTGTAGCCCTGCGACGCGATTAGGATTGCCAGTCCTGCTAGGACGACGCTGCCCCCGCGGGCCAGGTGCAAGAGATGGTATTGATCGATCTGTGGGCGCAGACGCACCAGATCGACGGTGAACAGGCTGACCAGGCCGTTGAGCAAGCTATCCATGCTGCTCATGATCAGCGTAATTGCCAGCACCATCGTCACCAGCACGAGCCAGGGCGGCGTAGCATTGATGATGAAGGCAATCAACGCAACTGATGGGACATCGGCCGTACCAGCGCCCACTGCAAAGAAGCCGAACGAGCCCACCATCAAAATAATGGGCAGGATGATCAGGCCCGCACTGAGAAAAGCACGGCGCATTGTCTGGGAACTATCGGCAACATATACCCGTTGCCAGTTGGCCTGGTTAAACAACTCGGCGCTGACAATCGCAATCAGCAAGGTTGCACCATACTCAATGCCAGCCAGCGATCCGAGATTGAAGAGATCGGGCGCGATGTGCGTGATCTGGCGAAAATCCGCAACGTGCGTAAGGCTGACGACAAACATAACTGCCAGCAACGGCAGAATAAGACCACTCTGGATTTTGTCGGTGAAGATCGAAGCCCGCAATCCGCCCAGCGCCGTGTAGATGAGTGTGCCAGTCCCTACGATGGCGGCAGTCAGGCCTAGTGGCACGCCAAACGCCATCTGTACCGCGAGCGCGATCCCGGTCAACTCAGCGGTTAAAAAGACGCTCATATAAAAGGCGGTAATAATCAAGGCCAGAGCATACATACCGCGGCCAAACCGGTAGAACACATACTCGGCAATTGACTGGCCTTCTGGCATCATTGTCCGCAAGCGCTGTCCAAGCCAAGCGTAGGAGAACAGTGCGGCAGCACTGCTAAGGGCATAGCCTATCAACGCTGTAATCCCAGCCGTAACGCTGGCCTCAGCCGGTGAAAAGAGGATCCATGCCCCCATACTGGAGGCGACGAGGGTAGCAATGGTTGCCCCCAGTCCAGTGCTGTTGCGTGCGGTAATATAGTCCTCAATCGACAGAGATTGTCCCCGGGTAGACAGTATACCGATACCTGAAAACATGGCCGTGGTGACAATGATCAGAGCCAATCCAGCGCTATTCATGAAGGGTTCTCCCTCTTTCTTTCATTGCGAAGACGCGCAGATACGAGGATGCGAGGATGCGAGGATGCGAGGATGCGCAGACACGCAGACGCCTCGTCGCCTTATCGTCTCGTTGCTTCATCGCCTCCTCCCCTCGTCGCCTCACGCTGCACGCCATTCCCACGCCGCCTGAAAGAAGTCGTGTTCGCACTGCATGGCATAGCGGTAGGTTTGCTGGACGAGCGGCGTTGCACTGGCATAGCGATCAACCAGTCCCTGGAGCTGATCCACGAGGTGCATAAACTGTGGGTCGCTGTAGGTGCGAATCCAGTTAGCATAGCGATGATCGGGGATGCCAGCATGCGCCAGTTCCTGCCCCAGGAACGCGTAGAGTTGCATACACGGCGACATAGCGACCGCCGTCAATCCCGTGTCATACCCCCAGGCCGTTGCCAGTAGGAAATCAGTATAGCGGCGTGTTGCGATGCCTGGTTCAACCGTGCGCATATCGACATTCCAGGTAGTGGCGTATCCAGCGTGGAGCTGTAATTCCTGCAGCACGCCCGCGATGAGGGTATGTAACACGCGAAAGCCGTCCTGGTCAGGCGCACGGGCGGCGGCAATGCTAAAAGCACGGGCGAATGCTTCGAGATAGAAGGCATCCTGACCGATGTAATAGGCAAAGCGTTCGGGTGGTAGGTCGCCCGTACCGATACCCTGCACAAACGGATGTTCCAGGCTGGCGCGAGCCAGATCCAGGTTGGTTTGCCATAAGGTAGCACTCAGACTCATCAGGGTTCCTTTCATTTCTGCATAAAACCCGCTTCCGGGGGGGCTGTATGGCCTCTGCCATTCCCAAATACCTCACGCCTGTCTATTCCGAAAATGTTCCCAGCCGCCCTCTTCCAGGGCCAGCTCCTGACCATCGGGCAAAACCAGCCAGCGCCCTGCTGTGGAAGGGAGAATCTCACCGATAACGGTGAGCGGTGTTCCCGTCTCCTGCTTGATGCTGCGCATCAGTTCAGGTACAGCCCTGGCAGGCGCGGTACAGCAGAGTTCGTAGTCATCGCCGCCTGAGAGCGCCAGGTGCCAGGGCTGAACACCGGTAAGCCGTGCCACGTGCTGGACGGCTGGCGCGATCGGCACCTGTGCGGCCCGGATGCGCACTCCAACCCGACTGCGTTCACAAATATGCCCAATGTCACTGCTCAGGCCGTCGCTCAGGTCGATCATCGCCGTGGCGCACTGCGCCTGAGCAATACGCCTCCCTTCACGCACACGCGGTGTTGGCGTCAGGTAACGCATAAGCAGCGCCCCATGATCGGCGGCAGACAGCGGCAGGTGTGGATGCTGGGCCAGTTGTAGCCCGGCAGCCGCATCGCCAAGTTGTCCAGTCACCAGTACCTGATCACCCGGCTGCGCACCGGAGCGTGTCAGAAGATGTTCGCGCTGTACGCGGCCCAGCAGCGCCACATCGATACTGATCGGTGCAGGTGAGCGTGTCATATTGCCGCCAACGATTGCGACGCCGTACTGATCCGCCTCGGTGCGCATACCCCGGTAGAGCCGCTCGACCCAGTCAACCTCGGTATCGAGTGGAAGCGCCAGTGAGACCAGTGCAAATGTTGGTTGCCCACCCATGGCCGCAATATCGCTCAGGTTAATCGCCAACGCACGCCGTCCCAGTTGTTCAGGGGTTATCAACTGCGGTAGGAAGTGAATCCCCTCAACCTGAATATCGATCGTTGCCAGCAGCAGGTTGTCGCCTTGCACGTCTAGCACTGCCACATCATCGCCCGGGCCAATCAGGACATCCGCATGATCTTGATCACTGGCGACAATCCGTTCCAAGCGGTGAATGAGCGGAAATTCCCCCAGATCAGCAATACGCATACCCTTGATCCTTTGTCACGGCGTGAGATCGACGATCCGTACCCCTGCCGCCACGTGCTCCGCGGAGAGGTTGAAAAGCTGGTCGAAGAAGGCCAGCTTAAAGCTCGCCGGGCCAGAAGCAGCGGACGCGGCCAGTTCGGCCGCCAGGCCAAACGTTGCCAGTGCCCCGGACGCCGCCAGCAGAAAATCATGCTCGACGGCGGCAAAGGCGGCTATCACGGTGGTTGCCATACAGCCAGTTCCGGTGAGTTGTGTGAGGCGGACATGTCCGTTGTCAATCCCCAACACCCGTCGTCCATCGGATACCAGATCGCGCTGACCGGTCACAGCCACGACGGTATTCCAGGTACGGGCGATGTGCAGAACGGCTTCAGGATCACGAACGCCCTCGATACTGTCAACGCCGCGCACGACACCGCCACTGCCACTGAGCGTCGCGATTTCACCAGCATTGCCACGTATCACTGCAATCTCTAGCTCGTTCAGCATACGCTGGCTCGTCTGTGTACGCAACGTGGTTGCGCCAGCCCCGACCGGATCGAGTACGACGGGCACACCCAGCGCATTGGCCCGCTTCCCGGCCAGAAACATGGCCTCGATCCAGTCGGGTGTGAGTGTACCAATATTTATCACCAGCGCTCCGGCCAGGCTGACCATCTCCTCCACTTCGGCTGCCGCATGAGCCATCACTGGTGACGCACCGATGTGCATGGTGACATTGGCGGTATCGTTCATCACCACAAAGTTCGTCAAGTGATGGATCAGCGGTGTCTGCGTGCGAATTCGGGCAAATACTCGGGCCACCTGGTTGTTCATTTCATTCATAACCGAACCCTTCTCCTTACAACCGAATACCAGAACGCCACCTACACCGGTTGCTTTGATCGCGCAGCAGCAATCCGTTCACGCAACTGGCGCGCGGCCACCGCCGGATCAGCGGCACCAACCACAGCCGAAATCACTGACACACCGATCGCACCGGCCTCGATCACGCTGGCGGCATTGTCCAGGGTAATACCACCGATGGCAAGGATCGGAATATGTACCGCTCTGACAATCTCGGCCAGGCGAGGAAGACCAATGGGTGGCCCGGCGTCGGGCTTGCTGGGTGTGCCGAAAATATCACCGACGCCGAGATAATCGGCACCATCGCGTTCGGCCTGCTGTGCCTGCGCCACCGTTGCGGTTGAAATACCCAGGATACGCTCCGGCCCGATCAGCCGTCGTGCCAGTACCGCGTGCATATCGTCCTGGCCGACATGCACGCCCTCGGCGTCGATTGCCAGCGCGACATCAATGCGGTCGTTAACGATGAGCGGAATACCTGCTGCGCGAGTGATGGCGTGCAGTGCGTGTCCCAGTTCCACCATCGCACGGGTAGTCATCGTTTTCGCCCGCAATTGGACGACGGTCGCACCACCCTGAATGGCGGCTGACACAACCTCCGGGAGCGAACGCTGACCAGCAGCACGCTCGTCGGTAATAATGTAGACAGACCAGTCAATTGATTGCATGGCATCCTTCCACACCGATATACACCACACCATCGATACACAAAAAACACCGCCCCACAAGGAGCGGTGTCAGCAATAATACATGCGACCTTCCGTTTCCCTGCGCTGGCATGATCCAGATCAGGTTCGTGGGGTCGATAGCGCAAAAGCCATCCTCTCAGCCCGGTTGTCCCAGACTCCCCCAACGGGTAGTTTTCTACGTTTTTCGTTATTGATGTATTTTACTATAAGTGCGCATTTCTGTCAAGTATAGCAGTCTATGCTATACACGGCTGCTGTTGACACTGAGGCTGAGAACGTGCTATGATATAATACTATAAGTCTTATAAAACCCAAAGTGATCTTCCATGAGTCATCCTGCGCAGATACTTGTCGTTGATGATGAGAACAATATTCGGTTGACCCTCAATGCTCTGCTATCGCGTGCCGGGTATGCTGTGACCATGGCAGCCAGTGGTGAAGAGGCGGTTGAGCGGCTCAAACAACAATCTTTTGATCTGATGCTGGTTGATCTCAAAATGCCCGGTATGGATGGCATGCAGGTTGTGGCCGAGTTGCGGAATCATCAAGCTGATACGGCCGTGATTGTGCTAACCGGGCACGGTACGCTGGAAACGGCGGTCGAAGGCTTGCACCATGGCATTTTTGACTATCTGTTGAAGACCACCGATCCGGCCCAGGTTCTGGAACGGGTGAAAGCCGGGCTTGAAGATCGCAACCAGCGCCTGCGCCAGCGCGAGTTACTGGATGTGGTGGGCGAGGCGGTCAAAGAATTACGGGGAACCTCCACGCCTGCCACCAGTTCCCCGTCTGGCACACCAGAACGCTTGATCACGGTTGGTGCTTTGCAACTCGATACCTGGCACCAGGTGGCGACGCTGGCCGAGCGTTCCTTGTCGCTCACACCTACGGAGTTTCGGGTACTGCTCTGCTTGGCTGAACATGCTGGTCAGATGCTCTCCTATGCACAACTGGTGCGTTGCGCTCAGGGCTACGATACGAGCGAGCTTGAGGCGGGTGAGTTGATCAAACCCCATATTCATCATCTCCGCCAGAAACTCGAGCCAGATCCTGGCTCACCGCGTTATTTGCTCAATGTGCGGGGCAAAGGCTATATTTTGCAGATTGAAGAACCGCAGGCTCATACTCGCGGCTGACCAGGGTTTCATCCGCACGACCGATGCTCTTCTCCTGATTTGTAGGTACGATAGCCATTGTACATTGCGTGCTATGGCTGTAGTCAGCAGGCGCACCCCATGGTGTTGGGGTGCGCCTGTTGTTGTGCGCGCGACGAACAAATAACGAACGTTCCGAGCTGTCTACCGAGCTGTCTACCGCACGATAATCGGCAGATAGACCGTTGGCGGGGCGATGGTCAGTTTAACGTTTATCGGATACTCTATGCCGTTCTTGTCAATACCCAGCAGCTTAAAGCTGTCGGTGCCACTGGCACCCCGGTTCGCTATGTAGACCAGATTGCCGAGATCTGCGGCGTCGATCTCATCACCTTCCTTAAGAGTAAGAGTCAGACCCTCTGGCAGAACGAGTTGACCTTTTTCTGGCTCACTGACAATGCGCACCTTGTCCAGCACGATGCCATCTTTCTCGAGCTCGGTCGTGATGCTGTCCAATCTGCCCTGACCGCCCTCAATGGTAGAGGTAATCTCCAACGGTGGGCGTGGAGTTGCGGTCGGTGTCACCGTCGGTGTAGCTGTTGGTGTTGGCGTCGTTGTTGGTGTGGCTGTCGGCACACTGGTTGGTGTTGGTGTCGGGGTGGTGTCTACCACAGGATTGGTTACAGTGACGTTCACGGTCACGCTATCAGTGCCACCTTTGCCGTCGCTGACCTCCACATCAAAGCTATCCTCGCCTTCATAGCCGGCACTGGGAGTGTAGCGGATCGTGACCGGTGAGCCTGTGTTCTGACCATCCACAAATGCAGCCGTACCATGATCCGGCTGGTTGGTAATACTCCAGGTCAACGAATCGCCATCCGTATCGGTTGCGGCCAACTCGATCGTAGCTGGTTCACCTTCGGATGACTCTATTTGACGAGGATCGTTGCCACCGGTAATAACCGGATCTGCGTTGGGTGTGCCACCAGTACCAACACCTGAGATGGTGAAACGATATGGATTAATGTCGTTGCTGGCAATCTGAACTCTTGTAGTGCGTATACCAGGGTTTGCAGGATCAAATGTTACCTGGAAGGTTGTGCTGCCACCGGGAGGGATAGTGTCTGTGTCGGGTTGGGTGACGCTGAATTCTTTTGCCTGACCACCGCTGAGTGCCACCCGATTATTACCCGTCAGTTTCAGGTCAACCGAACCGGTATTCTTGATCGTGAAGGTGCGTGTGACAGAATCACCCTCAACCGCCGCCTGCCCAAAGTCGGTACCGGTCGCAATCGAGACATCTGTTGTATCATGAGGTATCGGTTGCCCATTACCTTCAACTGCGATCTGCGGGCCACTACCGGTACCCTGGATAGTAAAATCGTAGCGGGTGTTGAAGTTGTTAGGAATACGCACCTGCGTTTTGCGCAATCCGGTACCAGTGGGTGTGAATGTCACTGTGAACGTAGTACTCTGGCCAGGTGGAATAGTTGTAGTAGCCGGCTGCTCGACTGCAAAGTCGCTGGCCTGATTGCCACCAACAACAATATTGCTCAGTATCAGATCACTCTGTCCTATATTCTCGATGGTAAAGGTGTTTGTTTTAGAATTGGGTATCGTGACCGGGCCAAAATCGGTGTCATTAGCGGCTGAGGGTGTGTTACTGGCATGATCAATTGCCTGGCCATTACCCTTAACCGTCATCACCGGGCCACTGGCGGTACCCTGGATATTCACGTTGTAGCTCGCGTTGAAGTTGTTAGCGATGCGCATCTGGGTTTTGCGCAGGCCAGTGGCCGATGGCGTGAATGTGACAACGAAAGTGGTCGCATGATCAGGTGCAATCGTGTTAGAACCAGGTGGTGTGGTAACTGCAAAGTTGCTGGCCTGATTACCACTAAAGGTAATATTGCCCAACGTCAGATCACTGGTACCGGTATTCTTAATGGTAAAGGTACGGGTTGCCGTACTGGGCATCACAACCTCACCAAAATCGGTGTGATTGTCCGGCGAAGGTGGGGGGGTGTTTGCATTGGTTGCAGGCTGAATCGGTTGTCCATTGCCCTCAACCTCCATTATCGGGCCACTACCGGTACCCTGGATATTAAAATCGTAGCGGGTGTTGAAGTTGTTGGGAATGCGCACCTGAGTTTTGCGCAATCCGGTGACTGTCGGTGTGAATGTCACTGTGAACGTAATAGGCTGGCCAGGTGCAATAGTCGTAGCAGCCGGTTGTGTGACTGTGAAGTCGTTGGCCTGCTGGCCACTCACAGTAATATTACCCGACAGCGTTAGCGGACTGGAACCGGTATTCTTGATGGTGAAAGTGCGCGTTTGCGATCCCGGCATCGTCACAGTGCCAAAATCGGTGTGATTGCCCTCTGAGGGTGTGGTGCTGGCGTGCGCAATTGGCTGGTTGTTTCCCTCAACCTCCATTATCGGACCACTACCGGTACCCTGGATATTAAAATCGTAGCGGGTGTTGAAATTGTTGGGAATGCGCACCTGAGTTTTGCGCAATCCGGTGACTGTCGGTGTGAATGTCACTGTGAACGTAATATGCTGGCCAGGTGCAATAGTTGTAGCAGTCGGTTGTGTGACTGTGAAGTCGCCGGCCTGCTGGCCACTCACGGTAATATTACCCGACAGCGTTAGCGGACTGGTACCGGTATTCTTGATAGTGAACGTGCGCGTTTGCGATCCCGGCATCGTCACAGTGCCAAAATCGGTGTGATTGCCCGGCGAAGGTGGGGGGGTGTTTGCATTGGTTGCAGGCTGAATCGGTTGTCCATTGCCCTCAACCTCCATTATCGGACCACTACCGGTACCCTGGATATTAAAATCGTAGCGGGTGTTGAAATTGTTGGGAATGCGCACCTGCGTTTTGCGTAACGAGGCGACTGCCGGTGTGAACTGAACCT
>Ga0308414_1000098_pt1 | contig 49912 bp, 41 predicted proteins | sample HotsprSampleOS50_FD_205667 | JGI IMG/M metagenome (GOLD analysis project Ga0308414, IMG submission 205667) | Hot spring phototrophic mat microbial communities from Octopus Spring, Yellowstone National Park, Wyoming, United States - 20090730_OS50 ... | reverse complement strand
GCGCTGTGGCTGGCGCGCAGCGTGATGGGCGCCTTCGCCGGTTTTGCCGTGCTGGGCCACTGGCCCGCCCTTGTGGCTGCGCCGCTCATCCCTCTGTGGGACCTGTTCGCATTCGCCATCTGGATGGCGGCGTGGTGCGGCCGCGCCGCGTGGTGGCGCGGACACCGCATCGTGCTGGCTGCGCGGGGCAAGATCGTCAGCAACAGCCGGCAGGGCTGAAGCGGTTGCAGAACCGGACCGTGGTCCCCGCGTTCGCGAGATGGTCCTGCCGGAACTCGTCAGGCTGCAGAAAAGAACCGTAGCTCCGGGGCGCCGGCCGCGATGCGGTGCGCGTACAGCGCCGCCTCGAGCGCGTGGTAGTCGCCCCACATCGAGGATTCGCCGCGCGGCACGCTGCCGCCGTCCGGCATGCGGTCCCAGCCGTTCGGGCGGTGGTAGACCGAGTGCAGAATCAGGCCTTCGTGCGCGGCTTGCGTGGACAGGTACGGCTCGTCGAGCAATGTGTCGAGCACGGTGACCCCCGCGCGGAAATACGGGTCGTTGTTCAAATACCGGCCCAGCCGCATCAGCGCCTGCGCGGCGATGGCGGCGGCGGAGCTGTCCACCGGCTCATGCGGGTTGTACGGGTCCGATGCGCGGCCGCGCCAGTCGCCCAGCTTTTCCAGATGCGGCGCGCCGGTATCCCAGTAGGGCACGCCATCGGCCGCGGTGTTTTCGATGTAGAAATCACACGTGGCCTGCGCGGCCTTCAGCCATTCCGCGCGGATCCCGGCCTTGCCGCCCAACGGCGCCAGCTCTTCGTCAGAGAGAGTCTCGAGAAACTCGAGTTGCTCGGCAAAGCCCAGCATGGCCCAAGCGAGGCCCCGCGTCCAGGTCGAAAACGGCGAATAGCCCTGCTGCGAGTTCGGGCAGCGGTAGCGGCCGTCGTTCCCATTGAAAATCGACTCGTGCGCCACGCGCCCGCGCACGTCGTAATGGTCGCGCCCCTCGCCGTAGTAGACCGAATAACGCGCCGTCGCGCGCGCATGATCCACCAGGCGGCCGAGCAGCGAAATGCGTTCGTCGTTCTCGCCCATCAGCGCATGGCCGAGCTTGTGGGAGAGAGCCAGCGCGCGCAGCGAGCGGATCGTATCCACGAAGAGCGAATGCGGCCCGTTGAACGAGTAAATGTAGCCGCCCCCGCCGTGGATGCGCGACCAGCGCGCCGCCTGCACCGCGCCGCTCGCCTTGAGCGCCAGCTCGTAGAAGCGCCGCTCCCACGGCGTCTCCTCGATGCGGCCCTCGTTCATCAGCCGCAGCAGATTGCCGTAGGTGGAGACGTTGTTGAAGCCGTGGTCGTGCACGCCCGTGTGCGTCAGGTGCGGGGCCATGCGCTCGACGGTGCGGCTGCGGCCGAGTTCGAGCATCGCCGCGTCGCCGGTGGCGTCGAACACCAGCAGCGGCATGCCGAACTGGAAGCCCTGCGTCCATTCCGTCCAGCCGCGCGCCGTGTAACGGCCGTCGATGGTGAACACCGGCGAGCCGCGCGAAGGGTCCCAGCTCCGGTCGAGCCGCTGCACCCTCTCCGCGGCGAGCACGAACAATCGTTGCAGTTTCTGTTTGAAGGAAGGGGAATCAGGCGCCAGGGAAGGCTGGATGATCATACGGCAATCACTTTTCCGCTGCGGGCCGCTTCATGCGCGGCCAGCGTCAGCTCGCAGACGCGGAAGATCTCGCTGTGCGGCAGCGTGGTGGGCTTGCCCAGATAGACGTGGTCGAGAAACTCGGCAAACAGCGACCCCGCCGCCGGCAGTTCCACCACCTTCTCCGGCTTCCGCGCGGTGGTGAGCAGGGTGACGCCGGTGGCGGCCATGTATTCGGCCACGCCGCGCGTGCCCGCCAGCCGGAGCCGGTCGTCGCCGTGCGAGCCGGCGGTGGCGGGGCGGCAGTAGTCCATGTGCAGGCACGCCGAGCCGCCGTTGTCGAGACGGAACGAGGAGGCCGTGGTCGTCTCCATGGCGCCCTGCCGCAGATCGCCCGCAATGCCCTGGAAGCCGGCCACGGCGCGGAACTCGCGCCCGCTGGTCCACCGCATCAGGTCGATCATGTGGATGCCGATCCAGAGGATCGTGCTGCCGTAGGTCGAGCGCTCCCGCATCCACTTCGGGCGCTGCCCGAGCACGTAGGATTTCTGCGCCGAGATCTGGATCACCTCGCCGATGTCGCCGCAGTCCACGATCTTCTTCAGCGCCAGGAAAGGCTTCTCCCACCGCATGGGCAACAGCATGCCGAGCTTGACGCCGGAGCGCTTCAGTTCCCGCTTGATCCGCTCCAGGTCGCCCGAGCTCAGCGCCAGAGGCTTCTCCGCCACCACGTGCATCCCGCGGCGCAGGCACTCGAGAATCGCTTCGGCCCGGCGGCCGTTGTCATTGCACACGCCCACGATGTCGGGCCTCGTCTCGTCCAGCATGCGGCGCGGATCGGAATAGACTTTGGCCTTGCCCCGCGCATACTTCTCCGCAGCGGCGAGATCGTGGTGCTGCACCGCGGCGATTTCCACGTCCGGATAGTTGGCCAGCGGCTTGGTGTACTCTCCGGCGTGGCCGTCGAGGCCCCACACCGCCACGCGCACTTTTTTCGGCAGCCGCACCAGTTCGGGCCCCGCGGCTGCCGGCGCCGCAAGGAATGCCCTGCGGCTTATGGAGGAATCCGCGGACGCTGACATACTCGTATTCTGTCAAACCTCCGGCGAAAGGCGCGGGTCCGGGACGGGGTCGCCCACGGCGAAGTGATAGACGACTTGCATTGCTCCGCGCGGGTCCAGCCCGAGCCATGCGTGGACGTGATCATCGTAGAAAGCGCCGATGCCCGTGCCGCGGAACCCGAACGCTTCGGCAGCGAGATAGAGCCGCTGGCCCAGCGCGCCCGCCTCATGATGCACGAAGCGGTAGGCGCGGTCGCCGAACTGCGCCGCAGCGCGCCCAACGTCGGCCACGAAGCTCACAGTGAAGCAGGAATTGCCCGCCAGTTCCTGCCCCAGGCTGAGCGCCGCCGCCACCACGCGCTGATCGCCCTCACGGACCAGGTGCAGCTCTCCGCTGTTCAGCCGGTACAGCCCCGGCGCGGCGCCTTCCACGCGATGGAGATACAGGAACACCGTCACGAACGGCCCGCCCCAATCGGCGACGAGCGGCTCTTCCAGCAACGCGCACATGGCATGGAACGCCGCACGCGGCAGCTCGCGGCCGCCAGCGAGAAAGTCGAGCGCGGAGCGGCGCTGCCGCGCCAGGACTCCGTAGTCGCCCGGTTCCCAACGGACGATGCGCGGCTCAGGCGGCGGCGAGGTCGCCTCGCACCGCAGCGTCGCGGTGTGCATGCGCTCGATGAGCGGATAGACGATCGCTTCCTCCGACAACCGGTTCGGCTCGCCCGGCGTCCATTCCACGGGCGAAGGGCAGGGGATTTCAGCCGGCGGCCAAAGCTCCACCAGCAGCATGGGCTGCTCGTCTTCCGCCGGGCGCAGCGCCGCGGCGAGCGCCTTGTCATCGAACAGCCCCCGCACCCGCGAAGGCCAGCCCATGGCGCCGGCGGCGCACTGCACGGCCAGCATCGCGTGGCCGAGGTCGTGATTCACATAACGGTACGCGCGCGCCCGGTACTTCCATGCTTCGCGCCAGAAGATCGACGTGAGGATCACAACCAGCGGCGCCGGCGACAGCCCGCCGAGACAGTCGCCGCGGGCGCGTCGCTCTGCCATGTGAGACGAAGGACGATAGTGGTACAGTCCGTCGTCCCAGCCTGGCAGCCCGCGCGCCTGGAAGTGGAACTCCGTGGGGTGCAGGTTTCCGGAAGACGGGTTCACGCGCAGAGCGTAACGGTAGCCTGACGGCGCCTGCTTGGCGGCGCTGATCGCGCAAGAGTAGTAGAACAGCGCCGAGAGAGCCTGTGCGCCGCTCAAGCCGGGTTCGAGCGGCGGATCCGGCGGCAGGTCCACGAGCGGCGCGCCTTCGTAGTGGCGGAAGGGCTCGGGCATGTTGGCCCAGTCGAGGAAGTGGCGCGAGGCGCGCAGCCGCTCCGGCGTGTGCTTGGTGGCTTCGTGATACCCGGCGAGCGCGTCGGACAGCATGGCGTGGCGCTCTCAGGGGCGCGGCTCGTAGAAGCTGAGCGAATTGTCGCCCTGGCTCAGGATGCGCACGCGCCGGAGCTGCCCGTAGGCGTCCTTGAGATGGTGCGTGAATTTGGAGGCATGCTGCACGATCACCAGCGGGCGGGGCTTTTCGCCGAGCGCTTCCAGGCACAACTGATACTCGCGCTCGCGCGGATAAGGCGGGTCGAGAAAGACGATGTCGGCCTCGAACTTCGTGATCACCGGGGCCGCGTTGCCCGGGTGCACTTCGCACCGCGAGCCGATGTCCAGCATCCGGATGTTCTCCTCCAGCGCCCGCAGCGCGGGACGGCTCTTTTCGAGGAAGATGGCGTGGCGCGCCCCGCGGCTCAGCGCTTCGATGCCCACGCTGCCGGAGCCGGCGTAGGCGTCCAGGAACACCGTCCCCTCGATGCGCGGGGCGAGGATGTTGAACAGCGCCTCTCTCAGCCGGTCCGGCGTGGGCCGCACCGAATCGCCGTGCGGCGCCTTCAGCCGCCGCGAACGGAATTCTCCACCGATGACTCTCATTGCCGTCGTTGCATTCCTTCCATCGTTGCCTGCCGCGTTCAGCCGACCAGCGCCAGCCCGTAGCGCCGCTGCCAGTGTTCGCGCACATAGCGCATGGCGCGCTCGAACTCCTCCTTCGAGGGTGGATGAGCGGCAAAGTCGAGCGCCTCCCGGCGGGCGGCCTCCAGAATGTCGTGATCGCGGATGAGGTTCCCGATCCGGAAGACGGGCAACCCGCTCTGCCGCGTTCCCAGGAATTCGCCGGGTCCGCGCAGCTTGAGGTCCATTTCCGAAATGGCGAACCCGTCGCCGGACTCCACCAGCGTGCGGATCCGCTCCTGCGCGGCTTCCGAGAGCTTGTCGGTGACCAGGATGCAATAGCTCTGCGCGGCGCCCCGCCCCACGCGCCCCCGCAACTGGTGCAATTGCGCCAGCCCGAACCGCTCCGCGTTCTCGATCACCATCACGGTGGCGTTGGGCACATCGACGCCGACCTCGATCACGGTGGTCGAAACCAGAATCTGCAGCTCGCCCCGCTTGAAGGCATCCATCACGCGGTCCTTCTCTTCTGCCGGAAGCCGCCCGTGCAGCAGGCCGATGCGGAGATCGGGAAAGACATGCTGCGTGAGTTCGCGGTAGGCCGCTTCCGCCGCCTTGAGCGCGGTCGCTTCGTTCTCTTCAATCGCCGGATAGACAATGTAGGCCTGGCGCCCGGCCCGGATCTCGCGCAGCAGGAAGCTGTAGACCTGCTCGATCTCGTGCCGCGTCTTGTGGATGGTCTGAATCGGCTTGCGCCCCGGCGGCAGCTCGTCGATCAGGCTCAGATCGAGATCCCCGTATACGGTCAGCGCCAGCGTGCGCGGGATGGGCGTGGCCGTCATAACGAGCACGTCGGGCGAGACGCCCTTCTGCTGCAGGGCCTTGCGCTGCAGCACGCCGAAGCGGTGCTGCTCGTCGATGATGACCAGGCCGAGGCGCGCGAAAGCGACATCTTCCTCGATCAGCGCGTGCGTGCCGATGACGATGTGCGCGAAGCCCGTGGAGACGGCGCGTTTGTTCAGCTCCTTCTCCTTCTTCGTCAGCGAGCCGAGCAGCAGCACGATGTTGTAGCGCAGCGGCTCGAAGATCTTGCGGAAGTTGAAATAGTGCTGCGTGGCCAGGATCTCGGTCGGCGCCAGGATCGCCGTTTGGTAGCCGTTTTCGACGGCGATCACCGCCGCCTGCGCGGCAATGATCGTCTTGCCGCTGCCCACATCGCCTTGCAGCAGACGGTGCATCGGCGACGGCGCCACCATGTCGCGGGCGATTTCGCCAAGAACCCGCTTTTGCGCCGCCGTCGGCTTGAACGGCAGCATCTTTTTGATCTGCTCGCGCACGCGGTCCGTCAACCGGAACGGGATGCCGGCGGCGCTGCGCTCTTCGTCGCGCTTCAGCGCCAGCCCTGCCTGCAGCCAGAAGAATTCCTCGAAAATCAGCCTTGTCTGCGCGGGCGTGCGGAAGGCGTTGAGCAGGCGCAGGTCGGTCTCCTGCGGCGGGAAGTGAAGGCAGCGCAGCGATTCCGCCAGCGCCGGCAGGCGCATGCGCCGGCGCACGCTCTCCGGCAGAGGATCCGGGGCGTCATCCAGTGCGGAGGTCAGCCGGTACAGCACATTGCGGAAAACGCGCGTGGAAACCTTGCCCGCCGCTTCGTAGACGGGGACGATGCGGCCCGTGTGCAGCCCGGCGTCTTCGTCCTCTTCGTCGCCGCGCAGGATTTCGAACTCGGGGTGCAGCATGATGAGCCCGCCCTGATAGGTGTCGAGCTCCACTTTGCCGTAGAGCGCGGCGCGGACCCCCGGCTGCAGCAGGTTGGCGAGGTATTGCGCGTGGAACCACCGCGCCGCCAGCGGCATGCGGGAGCCGTCGGTGAAGATGGCCTCAATCATGCCGAGGTCGCGGCGGCGGAACCGCGGCGAATGCACTCGCACGACCGTGGCAATGACCGTGGCGGTCTCGCCCGGGGCGAGGCGGCTGACCGGCTTCAGGTTCGAGCGGTCTTCGTAGCGGAAAGGCGCATAATAGAGCAGGTCGCCCGCGGTCTGGATGCCTTTGGCCGCGAGCTCTTCAGCCCGCTTCGGGCCGACGCCCTTGACATACTGCACCGGCGTGGACAAATCCAATGACACAGCGTGAGAGGGATGAAATCCCAGTGTACGAAAGGGGGCGGCCGATTGGCGCATCCGCAGCCGCCCCGCTAATATGGCCTTGATGCCGCCGCGGACGCCCACGCTGATCCAGCTCCTCGGCCTGCTGGTGACGCTGGCCGCGGTGGGCCTGTTCTCCCTCTTCACCCTGCGCCAGGTGGAGGAACTGCGCCGGCTCGGCTCCGACATCGTCGACAGGAACCGGCGGGACTCGCTGCAACTGATCCGCATCCAGGATGACGTGGCGCAGCTCGGGCTGGCGCTGCGCGACATGGCCGAGGGCGCCGAGCCTTACCCGATGGAGGCCTACCGCCCGCAGTTCCAGCGGCTGCGCGAGGATCTGGAGAACGCTTTGGCGCTGGAAGCCAAACTGATGCCGGCGACGCGCACGGAGGCGCAACAGCGGCTGCTGGAGACCGTGTTTGCGCGCTTCTGGGGCGTCGTCGACGAGCTGTGGCAACTGGCCGCCGAGGGCAAGCCGGAGGCGGCGCGCGCCCTGATCCGCACCCGCATCGAGGCCGAGCGCGCCACTCTCGCCACCCTCATCTCGCGCCTGCTGATCCAGAACAACGAAGCCGAAGCCGCCGCCGTGGAGGAGATTCAGGCGATCCACTCCAAGGTGGAGCGCAACCTGTATTTCCTGTTGGCGGCCGTGCTGGCCGCCATCGTCATCACGGGCTCGCTGGTCATCTGGCATGACCGGCGGATGTTCGCGCAGGTGGCGCACTTGTCCGAACAGCGCAAGGAGCTGGCCGCGCAGGTGATCCGCGTGCAGGAAGACCTGTTCCGCACGCTGGCGCGCGAGCTGCACGACGAATTCGGCCAGGTGCTCACGGCCGTGGGCATGATGCTGCTGCGCGTCGAAAAGAGGCTGCCCGAGGGCGCCGCCGGGCGGGAGGACCTGCGCGAGGTGCGCGAGATCGCCAACCAGACGCTGGAGCGCGTGCGCGGGATGTCGCAGATGCTGCACCCGCCGGTGCTCGACGACTACGGGCTGGAACGCAGCATCGAGTGGTATCTGGGACAGTTTGAGAAGCAAACCGGGCTGAAAGTGCATTACGAGAAGAGAGGCGTTGCGCCGTGGATCGGCGACTCCGTGGCGATCCACATGTACCGCATCCTCCAGGAGTCGCTCAACAACGTGGTGCGGCACGCGCGCGTGAAGGAGGCATGGGTGCGTGTGAGTTATGCGCCGGAGAAAATGGAAATGGAGATTGAAGACCACGGGGCCGGGCTGCCGGAAAAACCGCAGGAGAGCGGCCTGGGCATGATCGGCATGCGGGAGCGGGCTGAACTGCTGGGCGGCCGCATCGAATTCCGGCGCCGGCCCGGAGGCGGCACCATTGTCCGCGTGGAGACGCCGCTGGCCGTGAAGGGAGGCAAGGCATGAGCAGGATCCGCGTTTTGCTGGCAGACGATCATTCGCTGGTGCGGAAGGGATTCCGGCGGATGCTGGAAGACGACCCCGAAATCGAAGTGGTGGGCGAGGCGGCCACCGGCCCCCAGGCGGTGGAGGAAGCCGAAAGGCTGAAGCCGCAGGTGGTGGTGATGGATCTGGCGATGCCGGAGCTGGACGGCATTCAGGCGGCCAGCCAGATCCTGAAGAAAATGCCCGCGACCGGCATCCTGATGCTCTCCATGTACAGCGAGGACACTTACGTGCGCAACGCGTTTGCGGCGGGCGTGAAGGGCTATCTGCTGAAGAACGCCCTGGAGGTGGACCTGCCTTATGCGATCAAGGAGATCGCCGCCGGGCGCACGGTGATCGCTCCCGGGCTGACGATGCCCAGCCTGCAGGAGGCGCCGAGCGATTTCGAGAAACTGACGCAGCGCGAGCGCGAGGTGCTGCAGCACATCGTGCAGGGGCGCTCGAACAAGGAGATCGCCGCCATCCTCGGCCTCAGCGTCAACACCGTGGCCGTGCACCGCGCCAATCTCATGCAGGCCCTGGGCATCCACCGCACCGCCGACCTGGTGGTGTACGCCATCAAGAAAGGGCTGGTGACGCTGCCGGAAGGGCCGCTGCCGGAGAAGTAGGCGGAAATGCTGCGGCGGGACTTTTTGTCGGGGCTGGGGGGGCTGCTGGCGGCGCCGTCCTTCGGGCAGCAAGGGCCCGGGTTCCGTTTCACCGATGTCACGCGCGCCGCGGGCATTGAATTCGTCCATAATTCCGGCGCATTCGGCAGGAAATACCTGCCGGAAACCATGGGCTCGGGCTGCGCCTTTTTCGATTACGACGGCGACGGCTGGCAGGATATTCTGCTGATCAATGCGATGGACTGGCCCGGCCACAAGCGCCAGCGCTCCACGCTGAAACTGTACAGGAACAACCGCAACGGCACCTTCACCGACGTGACTCGGGCGGCCGGGCTGGATGTGGAGATGTACGGCTTGGGCGTCGCCACCGGCGATTACGACAACGACGGCCACCCGGATATTTTCGTCTCCTGCCTGGGGCAGAGCCGGCTGTTCCGCAACACCGGCAAGGGGACCTTCGCCGATGTGACTCGGGCGAGCGGGCTGTGGGGGCACGAGGGGTTCTCCACTTCCGCCATGTGGTTCGACTACGACCGGGACGGGCTGCTGGATCTGTTCGTCACCAACTACGTCCGCTGGACGCAGGAGGGCGACATCTTCTGCTCCTTCGACGGCAACAGCAAGGCCTACTGCACGCCGGAGGCGTACCGCGGCGTCACCTGCTGGCTGTTCCGCAACCGCGGGGACGGCACATTCGAGGACGTCACGGCCAGGGCGGGCGTGCTCGACACGACCTCGAAATCGCTCGGCGTCACGCTGCTCGACTTCAACAACGACGGCTGGCCGGACGTTTTCGTCGCCAACGACACCCAGCCCAACAAGCTTTACACGAACTTGCGCAACGGGCGTTTCCTTGAACAGGCGGTGCGCACCGGGCTCGCCTTCAGCGAGGACGGGCGCGCCCGCGCCGGCATGGGCGTCGATGCCGCCGACGTGGACAACTCCGGGCTGGTCTCGATCATCGTCACCAATTTCGACAACGAGATGATGGGGCTGTACCGCGGCAACCGCGACGGGCAGTTTGTGGACCGCGCCCCGCAAGCAGGGATCGGACAGGCCACTCGCCATTCGCTGGGCTTCGGCTGCTTCTTCTTCGACCCCGACCTGGACGGCATGCTGGACCTGCTCATCGTCAACGGCCACATCGACGAGTCGATCAGCCGCGCGCGCCGCAACGTGACGCACGCGCAGCCGCCTCACCTGTTCATGAACGACGGCAGGGGCAACTTCCGCGATTTCAGCCGCAGCGTGGGCGAAGCCTTCGCCGCGCCCAAGGTGGCCCGCGGCGCCGCCTACGGCGATTTCGACAACGACGGCGACCTCGACGTGTTGATCACCACCAACAACGGACCCGCCTATCTCTACCGGAACGATCTCGACAACGGCCACCGCAGCGTCCGCCTGCGGCTGATCGGCACCCGGTCGAACCGGGACGCCATTGGCGCGGTCGTCAAGTTCGAGGCGTCAGGGTTGGCCGGCTCGCGCACGGTGAAGTCCGCCACCGGGTATCTGTCGCAGTCGGAGCTGCCCGTCACCATCGGGCTGGGGCGCCGCGAAGCATTGCAGCGCGTCGCCGTGTTCTGGCCCAGCGGGCGGACGGAAGAGCACAAGAACCTCCGCGCGGGGGGCAGGTACGTGATCGAGGAAGGCAAAGGCATCCGCCCGGAGCGCGGCTGAAACCGGTCTTTGCCGCCGAAACAGGATTTTACCTGAATGTTTTATCGCCCCGCGCGGCCTGTAGAACGAACGTACTACACAGTCACGGTACTTTTCCGGCTTGGCTGTAAGGGATCTACCCGGTAGCCTGAAGGTAGGCCGCCGGCGCGCCAGCCCCCGGCCTCGAAGCGGTGCTATCCGCGGCGGAGTTCATCAGACAGGCACCAGGGTTTGTTGATCAGGATTCAATTGAGAGGCAGAGGAAATCCCGTCATCCGGCGGCGTTCCGTACCCGGCGGATGGGCGCCAGCCATGCTGGCGTTTCTCGTGCTGGCTTCCTCGGCAGGCATCATCGCGGTGCGGCAGAGCCGCAACACGGACGTTTCAGGGGCGCTGGGCGGAGAACCGTGGAGAGGCTATCTGGATCGCCTGACGGAACGCGAAGCGCGGGCGCCGCGCCGGCTTTTCTACCCGTATTCCGTCATCCCGGGCGGCGTCGCCTCGCCGGAGGAAGTGGCGGAAGCGATGCGGCGGGATCCAGTGGTGGCCCGGCATTATGCGGGGTTCGACCCGCGCAAATCGCGCATGGCGACCTTGCGCCAGCCTCGCCTGGCGTATGTCTCATACAGGATCAAGGACAGAGTCTATTTCACCCGCAAGCCTGTCCGGTTATTCGCGGGCGAGCAGGTGATCACCGACGGCGCCACCACGATTCGGGCCCGCTGCGGCAACAAAGTGGAAGAGGCGCCGCAGATGGCGGTCAGCGCCGAGGAACCGCCGGAAGAGGTGCTCAACACGCCGAAGGTGGAGGTAGAGCCGGAGAGGCCGCCCTTGGGAGCTCCTGCGCTCGCGGACGAATCCCGGCCCGATGAGGCCCCCTTGGCAGCGGTTGTCCCGCCGCCCGGGTTTACGCCGCTCGACATGCCCGCCAAAGGCGCGCCCGGCGCTTTGCTGACGCCGCCTCCGCCGGTGGGAGTGGCGCCGCCATCCGGGGCCTCGGCCCCGGGGCCCGGAGGCGTTCTTCTGCCTCCGCCGCCGGGCACGCCCGGTCCTGGAATCGTGGCGCCGCCACCGGCCACGCCGCCACCCGCCATTACTCCTCCGCCCCCGGCGCCGCCGGGCACGACACCGCCTGCCACGCCACCTGCGGTTCCCCCGGGTCCGCCCGGCACGACGCCTCCCGGAACCACGCCTCCCCCCGGGACTCCGCCCGTCGCGCCTCCTCCGGGGACGCCGCCTGCGACGACGCCGCCTCTGACGCCGCCGGAGAATCCGCCCACAACCCCTCCTGTCACGCCTCCGGGCACTCCACCTTCCACCGTGCCCCCGGAGACGCCTCCGGGCACACCCCCGGCAGGCCCGCCGCCTGGCGGTGACGTGCCTCCTCCCGGCCCGATCCCGCCGGTTCTGGTGCCGCCGCCCGGGTCAGATCCGGAGCCCCCATTGGGGGATCCGCCGCCGGAGATTCCCATTCTTCCGCCCGATGGAACTCCTCCAGGGGATGTGCCGGAACCTCCCCCCATTCCTGAGCCGTCGACTTACGTGCTGGCAGCGCTCGGGCTGTGCTCTTTCGCTTTGGCCAGGCGAAGAATGCGCCGCCGCTAGCGTCTGCCACACCGGCACTGCGCGGTAGGTAGAATGGGCTTTACCTGGAAGCGTGGAAGGCGCAGCATGGTTCCTGCTGCGCCGCCAGATGGAGGTTTGCATGGATCGAAGGGTTTTTCTGGCCGCGGGAGCGGCAACCGCGGCGGCTGCTCAGCCCGCCCCCGTGCGGATAGGCATCATCGGCTGCGGCTGGTGGGGCGGCGTAAACCTGCGCGCGGCGTATCAGGAAGGGGGCGTCGCCTGCGCCGCCCTCTGCGACGCCGATTCGAAGATGCTGGACGACATGGCGGCGCTGGTTGAAAAGCAGGAGGGACGCAGGCCGAAGCTTTACAAGCACTACGAAGAGATGCTGGAGGCGGGCGGGCTGGATGCGGTGATCCTGGCCACGCCCCCGCACTGGCACGCGCTGCCGTTCATCGCCGCCTGCAAGCGCAAGCTGGCCATCTATGCGGAAAAGCCGCTTTCCTACGATATCCGCGAAGGCCGGGCGATGGTGGACGCCTGGAAGAAAGCCGGCAACGTGGTGCAAGTGGGCTTTCAGCGCAGGCAGAGCGCGGCGTTCGCCGCCGCCGGCGACTACATCCGCAGCGGCGCTCCTGGCCGCGTGGTGCAGGTGGACGTCAACATCCATTACACCGCCGCGCCGCTTGACAACACGCCGCAGGCCCCTCCGCCAACGCTTGACTGGGATTTGTGGTGCGGGCCGGCGCCGAAACTGGCCTATTCGCCCAACGTGGGCCACCGGGCGTGGCGTCTGGAGGAAACCACGGGCAACGGCCATCTGGTGGACTGGGGCATTCATTTGATCGACGCCACGCGCGTCATGCTGGGGCTGGGCATGCCGGCGCGAATCACGGCCGCCGGCGGCATTTATCAATACAAGGGCCGCATCACCACGCCCGACACCCTGACGGCGCACTTCGAATTCGAGCCGTGCCCCGTCGTGTGGCGCCACCGGCTGTGGGGCGCCGTGGAGCGCGACCCCGAGTTCTCCAACGGCGTCACCGTGTTTTGCGAGAAAGAGACCGTGTTTGTCACAGACCAGCGCTGGATCGTCTTTCCGAAAGGCAAGGACGCGCAGCGCCGGGTGGAGGACATCAAGCCGCCGGTCGACCTGAGCCGCAAGCACATGGCGCAGTTTTTGGAATGCGTGCGCGGCTCCAAGCCCGCGCCCTGCACCCCCGAAGATGCGTTCCGCTCGACGGCGACGGTCCAGCTCGGCATGATCGCCTACAAGGCGGGCCGGACCCTGCAATGGGACGAGCGCGGCGAGCGGATCACGAACGATGCGGCCGCCCACGCCATGTTGAAGCGCGAATACCGCGCTCCTTACAAGCATCCGTGGGGAAGCGGAAAAGCTTGAGGAACCAGGAGGCCAGATGAGCGAGCCCGTTGTCCCGCTGACGCTGGAAGGCGCGGCGGTTCTTCACCAGATGTTCCGCATCCGCTGGGATGAGTGGCGCGCCCTCGACGCCCACTCCCGCCATGTCGCGCTGGAAGAGGCGCGCGAGTGGCTGCAAATCAAGGAGGGCGCGGAAGGCGGCGAGCAGTCTGCCGCTTACGCCATGCTCGGCCACAAAGGCGACCTGATGCTGCTCCATTTCCGGCGCGATTTCACCGGGCTGCTCGAAGCCGAGCAGAACGTCCGGCAGGCCAGGATCGGACGCTACCTGGAGATCACCGATTCGTTTTTGAGCGTGGTGGAGCTGGGCCTGTACGAGTCCACGCGGAAGATTCATGAAGAGCTCGCCGCGCGCGGGCTGGCGCCCGGCACGGAAGAGTGGGACGCGGCCGTAAAGGAAACGCTCGACCGGCAGCGCAAGGCCATGGCCTCGCGCCTGTGGCCGGAGATCCCGGAGAGCCGCTACATCTGCTTCTACCCGATGGACCGCAAGCGCGGCGAGATCAAGAACTGGTACCAGGCGCCGTTTGCCGAGCGGCAACGGATGATGCATGAACACGGGCTGGTGGGGCGGAAGTACGCAGGCTCGGTTCGGCAGATCATCTCCGGCTCGATCGGCTTCGACGATTGGGAGTGGGGCGTGGATCTGTTCGCCGACGACCCGCTGGAGTTCAAGCGGCTCATCTACGAGATGCGCTTTGACGAAGTGAGCGCCGTGTACGCGCTGTTCGGCCCCTTCTTCATCGGCATCCGCGTGCCGAGCGAAAAGATGGACGCGCTGATGCGCGGCGACGTGCGCGGCTCCATCTGCTGAGCCGCTGCCGGGGTTGAAGCAGGCCGGCGCCGGTTCTCCGCGTCCGCATTTTTCACTATGCTGGGGGCAGGTGGCTCGAGACCATGTTGTACGAGAAAGCATCCCTGAAATCGATGGCCGAAATCGAACTGGCCCTGCGCGACTCGGCGGCGCGGCACAAGTTCGGCGTGATCCACGTGCACGATCTCCAGAAGACGATGAAGGAAAAGGGCGTCGATTACAACGGCGAGTGCGCGGTGTTTGAAGTCTGCAACCCGCAGCAGGCCAAGCGCGCCCTGGAAGCCAACCCCGCCATCTCGACCGTGCTGCCCTGCCGCATCTCCGTGTATCAGCGCGGCGAGGAGCGCGTGATCGCCACGTTCCTGCCGACGGCCATGATGCAACTGTTCGCCGGCGCCGGGCTGGAGCCGGTGGCGCAGGAAGTGGAGAACGTGGTCAAGGCGATGATCGACGAATCGGCGTGAGGGGGCGCTGCGGGGCAGGTTCAACCGAGAACCTGCCGCCTGTCGGCCGCCGTCATCTTCTCGGCTGCATACCGCAGAGTAAGCCGCGAGGCTCGATGGCCTTCGCGCAGCAGAAACGCGGCGACCTCCGCGGGGCGGCGCGGATACGCCTCTTTGAGCAGCCATCCTACGCCCTTTTGCACCATGTCGTCGCGCTCCGGCAGAAGTCTCTCAGCCACCCGCAGCACGAAATCCGTGTGCCTGCCCTGCTTGGCCTCCTGCAAGAGCGAGACCGCCGCGGCGCGCCGCTTCCAGCGGTTAGGCGAGTCCGTCCATTGCCACACGCGGCCGAGCAGCGACTCGTCGTTGGCCAGGCATCCGGCCACCAGCCAGGAGGCGACGCCGTCGCAGTGCGCCCAGTTGCGCACGTGACGGTCGAGCCATTCCTCGAACACAAGGAACTCGCGCTCTCCGAACGTGCGCGCGAACCGGCGCATCGCATGGCACACGAGGGCGCCGCTCTCCAGCGCGCCGCGCTTCCAGAGCCTTTCCATCAGCTCTACGCGCCGCTCCGGCGGCCAGGGTTTGATTCCGCCCGCAATCTGCCGGGAAATCTCTTTCACTGCATCGCCACGGACGCCGTAGGTCTTCACCTCATGCCGGAAGAACCGCCGCTGGCCTTCGGCGAACCGTGGATCGGCCCGCTCGAGCAACGCACGGTGGACCCGGGCTTCCATCGCGGCGGGAGTCATCCGGCGGGCCTCGGCGCGTCCGGATTGCGCAACGCATTTCACCGCCCAAAGTATGACACTTCCCGCCGGGGCAAGCACGGCTCGGCCGCGTTCCTGCCCCGTCGACGGCCTACAGGCTAGAATCTTGGCAATGGGGAAACTGATCCGCACCGGCGCATGGATTCTTGTCGCGCTCGCCGGCGCCTTCGCCCTGGCGGGCGTCGCGCTGCATCGCGGGGAGACCATCAACAGCGCCTGGGTCGTCACCGCCGCGGTGTGCGTCTATCTCGCGGCGTATCGTTTCTACTCCGCATTCATCGCGGCCAAGGTGATGGCGCTCGATGACCGGCGCGCCACGCCCGCCGAGCGGCTCCGCAACGGCCACGACTTCGAGCCGACCAACAAGTGGATCGTCTTCGGCCATCACTTCGCCGCTATTGCAGGCCCCGGCCCGCTGGTCGGCCCGACGCTGGCGGCGCAGTTCGGTTACTTGCCCGGAACGCTGTGGATCATTCTCGGGGTGGTGATCGGAGGCGCCGTACAAGACTTCGTGATTTTGTTTTCCAGCGTGCGGCGCGACGGCAAGTCGCTGGGGCAGATGGCGCGCGAAGAGATCGGGCGCGCCGGCGGCGGCATCGCGCTGCTCACCGTGCTGCTCATCATGATCATTCTGCTGGCGGTGATCGGCCTGGTGGTGGTGAACGCGCTGAAAGGCAGCCCGTGGGGCACGTTCACCATCGCGGCCACCATGCCCATCGCCGTGTTCATGGGCCTGTACCTGCGCTACTGGCGGCCCGGGCGCGTGCTTGAGGTCTCCGTCATCGGCTTCGTTCTGGTGGTGCTCTCGATCTTCGCCGGCGAGTGGGTGGCGCACCACGCGGTGTTCGGCCCGTGGTTCACGCTCGGCGGCATGGCGCTGGCCATCGCGCTCATCATCTACGGCTACGCGGCTTCGGCTCTGCCGGTATGGCTGCTGCTGGCGCCGCGCGATTACCTCAGCACGTTTGTCAAGCTCGGCGTCGTGCTGCTGCTGGGGCTTGGCGTGCTGATCGTGAGGCCCGATCTGCAAATGCCCGCGCTGACGCAGTTCACCGACGGCACGGGGCCGATCTTCGCGGGCAAGATCTTCCCGTTCTGCTTCATCACCATCGCTTGCGGGGCCATCAGCGGGTTCCACGCCCTCATCAGCAGCGGCACCACGCCCAAGCTGATCGCGAGGGAGAGCCACATCCGCCCCGTGGGCTTCGGCTCGATGCTGCTGGAGAGCTTCGTCGCGATGATGGCCATGGTGGCGGCGTGCGCGCTGGAGCCCGGCGTGTTCTTCGCCGTCAACTCTCCGGCGGGCATCGTCGGCTCGACGCCCGCCGCCGCGGCAGCCACCATCACAAGCTGGGGTTTTCCGGTCACCCCGGAGCAGATGCATGACCTGGCCCGCCATGTCGGCGAGGAGACGCTGTTCTACCGCACCGGCGGCGCGCCGTCGCTGGCCCTCGGCATGGCGCACATCTTCTCGCAGATAGCGGGCAATGAGGCGGTGCTGCGTTTCTGGTACCACTTCGCCATCATGTTCGAGGCGCTGTTCATCCTCACGGTGATCGACGCCGGCACGCGCGTGGGCCGCTTCATGCTGCAGGACTTCCTCGGCCACATCTGGAAGCCGTTGGGGCGCACGAGCTGGATGCCTTCCGTGCTGCTGACCAGCGCCCTGATCGTCGCCGCCTGGGGCTATTTCCTCGTGCAGGGCGTGCTGGATCCGCTCGGAGGCATCAATTCGCTGTGGCCGCTGTTCGGCATCGCCAACCAACTGCTGGCCGCCGTGGCGCTGTGCGTCGCCACCACGATCCTCGTCAAGATGCACGGCGCGAGGTACATGTGGATCACCTGCGCGCCTCTGGCGTGGCTGGTGACGGTGACCTACTCCGGCGCGTGGCAGAAGATCTTCAGCGACGCCCCGCGCGTCGGCTTCCTGGCCCAGGCGCGCCTGCTCGAAGCGGGCCCGCAAACCGCGCAGACGAAGCAGCTCATCTTCAACAACCGGCTCGACGCGGTGGTCTGCGGGCTGTTCATCGTGCTGGTGACGGCGATTCTCGCCGACTCCGTCCGCGTGTGGGCGGGCATTTTGCGCGGCACGCGGGAGGCGCGCAGCTTGGAAGCTCCGTTCGTGCCGTCGCAACTCGAAGCGGAGGAACTCGGATGAACCGGGCGTGGGCCTCTTTCTGGAAAACGCTGGTCGCCGTGCTGCGCGAGCTGGCCGACGAGCGCGCCTACGAGCGGCACCTGCGCATGCACGGGCGTGCGGCTTCCGGCGAGGAATGGCGGCGGTTCAGCGAGGAGCGCCTGCGGCAGAAGTACCAGCGCCCGCGCTGCTGTTGAGCGCGTCTCTCAGGCGAGCACGGGCAGCTCCGGCCTTCGCCGCTCTTCTGGTATGGGCACCTCGGCGGGCGTCCGGTAGACCGGCTCCATGCGCCCGCTGAAATCCAGGTACAGGCGCCGCCGCAGGAGCCTCTCGGGGAAGTGCGCCAGCCGGAACAGCGGCCACTTCATCGGCGGCCCGAAGAGTTTCCGGCCCAGCAGGTAGTAGTAAATGGGGATGCCGAGGTTGAACTTCCACTGCACGCTGCGCTCGCGGCGGAAGAAGTCGATGTTGTAGCGCCAGCAGGTGAAGAAGAACTCCCATTGCAGCTCGGTGAGCCGGGCGATCTTCGCCCCGTCCCTGGCAGCCAGCTTCGTGTCTTCGAGCGGGACGAACAGGGTGGGGATCACGCACCATTTGGCGTCTTTCAGCGCGAACAACAGGTCGAGCGACTGCTTCGTGTCCTCGTCCGTTTCGCCGGGCAGGCCGATGATGAAGGTGCACATGGGGAACCAGTTGGCGCGGTTCATGATCTCCATGCCTTTGAGCACGACATCCGGCCACTGTTCGGGGCGGAACGGATAGCTCTTGCCCTTCATGAACTGCTTGAACAGCCGCACCGAGCCCGTCTCCAGCCCGACGAACATCATCGCGTAGCGGTTCTCCGGGTGCGTGGAGTCCGGATGCTGGTTCACGCTTTTGTCCACGGCCAGGTGCAGCTCCTCGACGATGTGCGGCTGCACCACCACGGGCGCCATGGTGCCGTGGGTCATCATGATGTGCTTGACGCCGGGCACGGCAGCCACGCTCTCAAACAGCCTTTTCAGCGCGGGCACATTGGTGGCGAACCGCTTGCCCTGCTCGTACAGGAACAGGTCCTCCGTGCACAGCGTGATCGTGTCGGCGCCCTGCGCCACCGCGCGGCGCACGTTTTCGAGGATGTGTTCGAGAGGAATGCTCTTGCCGGAGCGCAGCGCCACGGAGCAGAACTGGCACCCCCGCCCGCAGCCGCGCGTGATCTCCACCACGCCGAACGTTGAGCGGTTGATGCCCGCTGGAATCGAGGCGAGCTTCGGCGACTTGCATTCGATCCGCGCCGGCAACTCTTCCCCGCGCACGGCGCGCTCGAACAGATCCACGGCGATCTCTTCCGCCTCGCCGTCCACCAGCGTGTCGATGTTCCAGGAAGCCTGAAGACCCTTGTGGGCGATCTGCCAGGCGCCGGGCCCCCCGACGATCACCTTCAGGTGATCCCGGTGTTCTCCGATGGCGGGATGATGGATGAGGCGCCGGAATTCGGCCGCATTGATCGGCTCGCAATCGCTGCCGTAAAACCCGGCATAAACGTCGGTGGCGAACGTAATTCCGAGCGGATTGTGCGCGTGAATGCCGATGACGCGCGTGCCGGGACCGACAAAAAGCCCAAGCTGTTCCGGATAGCACACTGCGACGTTTTCCTCGCCGAAGCGCCGCACCAGCAGCGCTTCAATCACGCGCAGACCGTTCGGCACATATTTCGCCGTGCCGTCCGGGTTGGTCTCCACGGCTGTCGACCAGTCCGTGCCCATCACCCGGGCGTACTTGTCGGGCAGCGTGGCGAGCAGCATCTGCCGCCATGTGCTGCGTTGGTATTCCGTGGATTCCGAGGTGCTGGCAGCAAGAACAATAAGCCTACCGCGCAGTCGCGACAACGGGTACCTCCCTGGAGCAACATGAGCCAAGCGCTGCGAGCAAACGCTGTCACTTGCATCATAACGGACCGGGAGGACTGAATCAAGGAATGTGGCCTGCGGAGTACAGATTAACGCTGCGGCGCCTGCCCAGAGCCTTCCCGAAGCGTCAGGAACGTGTTGACTTTCTCGATGTCGAATTGCTCCGCGCCGCCGCCGGGCCAGTAGATCGTGACCCGCGCCTTCGCCGCCTCGCCCAGCCCGAAATGCAGCCGGGGATCGTTGGCGGAGTAAAAGCTGGCTTGCGAAAGCACGGCTTTGGCCTGCTTCCTTCCGCCGTATTCGAGCACCGCGCGCGCGCCGATGGCGGCGCGGTTGGACTTCGCGCCCACAAGCTGGAGCTGCACCCAGTTGCGCCCCTGGGCGCCGAGGTCGTTGCGCAACAGCGACGGCGTGTCGTTGCGGTTCCAGAGCACGATGTCGATGTCGCCGTCGTTGTCGAGGTCGCCGAACGCGGCGCCGCGGACGGAGTGTCTTTCGAGCATCGCTGGCCCGGCTTCCTCCTCGAGCAACTCAAAGCGGGCGTCGCCGAGGTTGCGAAACAGCATCGGCCGCGTCTTGTAGGGATAGGCAGGCAGCGCCGCCTCGGTTTCCGGGTACACGCAACCGGTCCCGATAAAAATGTCGGGCAGCCCGTCGTGGTCGAAATCGTATATGCCCGTGCCCCATCCCACGCGCCGCGTCTCCACGCCGATGCCCGCCTTGAGCGTGATGTCGCGGAACGTGCCCTTGCCGTCGTTGACGTAAAGCACGTGGGTGTCGTCGGCAAAGTGGGTTTTGAAGATGTCCAGCCGCCCGTCGAGGTTGACGTCGCCGATGCCCAGCCCCATGCCCGCCTGCTCCATGCCGTCGTCGTTGAGCGCAATGCCGCGCTCGATGCCTTCCTCCGTGAAGGTGAGATCGCCGTTGTTGCGGAACAGCAGGCTCGGGGTCGAGTCGCAGGCGTTGTAAATGTCCTGCCAGCCGTCTTCGTCGATGTCGAAAGCCGTGGCGGTCATGCCGAAGCTTTTGTCGAACCTTGCGATGCCCGCCTTCGCGCTGATGTCCTCAAACGTGCCGTCGCCGCGGTTGCGGTACAGCCAATGCCGGGCGGTTTTCAACCCTCTCGGACCGCAGGAAACCGGCACTCCTTTCCAGTTGCAGTTCGGGTTTTCTCCCGGTTTCGGCGTCTTTTCCAGATCGAAATCGATATAATTCGAGACGTAAAGATCCAGAAACCCGTCCCGGTCGATGTCCACGAACGTGGCGCCGGCGCCCCACCGGGGCACTTTGGGCCGCGGCACGGGAAGCAGGCCCGCCTGTTCGGCCACATCGGTGAAGGTGCCGTCGCAATTGTTGCGGTACAGCGCGTTGTCGCCCCAGTAGGTGACGAACAGGTCCATGCAGCCGTCGTTGTTGTAATCGCCGATGGCCACTCCCTGCGCCCACCCCGGCTCGCGCCACAGCCCGGCCTTTTTCGTCACATCCTCGAACTTCAATCCGCCGAGATTGCGATAGAGGCGGCTCACGGCATCCGCAGGCGGGTTGTTGATTTTCGAGCCGACAACAAGGAAAATGTCCGGCAACCCATCGTTGTCATAGTCGAAAATGGCGACCCCGCCGGAGGAAGTCTCCAGCACATAATCCGATTTCTCTTCCCCGCCGTAATGCAGCACCTGGACGAGGCCGGCTTCCTTGGCCACGTTGGTGAATTTCGCGTGCCAGGGAATTCCGGACGCCTTCGGCTTGGCCTGCGGCTTCACCCCGCGGCTGGCGATGCCTTGCCCCCAGGCGGCGCAGGCCGCCAACAGGAATGCCACCAAAACTCTCAAGGATTCTCCGGCCCCTCTTTCATCAGCGTATCCGATTCCACCCGCAGGCGGTCGCGCTCCACCACGCGCGCCTTCAACCGGCGCACTTCGTCGAATTCCGCCTTCGCTTGCGCCGCCCGGCCCATCGCCTGATAGACGCGCCCGAGCGCCATGCGCACCGCCTCCTGCTCCGGCAAGAGCTTCCGGGCCAGTTCGAGTTCTTCCACAGCCTTCTTCAGGTCGCCCTCCCGCTGATAGATCCGCCCGAGCTGGTAGTGCGGATCCCCGTACCCGGCGCGAAGCGACGCAGCCCGCTGAAGCAGCTTCTTGCCGCGCTCGCTGTCGCCGTTCCGGTCGTAAAGCACCCCCAGTTGATAGGTGGATTCGGCATCTTGCGGGTTCAGATCGATGGCGCGTTCGAGCAGGGCGATGGCGGCCGGATCGTTCCTTTCCAGCAACTCCAGCCGCCCGAGAGCCGCCACTGCGGGTTGAAAGTCCGGCTTTCTCCGCACGACCTCGCTGAAGACCTCCTTGGCCTCCGCCCACATCCCCCGCCGGTACAAGAGCAGCCCTTCGATGAGCTTCGCCTGCACCGGGTTGGACTCGGTCTTGGCCAGATACGCCGCTGCCTGGTTTTCGTCTCCTCCGCGGGCGTGAACATAGGCCAGCGCGTAGAGGATGCTGCCATCGTTCGGGTTCAGTCGGTACGACTTTTCCAGCTCTTCCAGCGCGCCGCGGGGGTCGCCCGATTCCATCAGGCAGAGGCCTAACAGTTGGCGCGCGCGGGCTTCGTTCGGATAGCTCTTCAGGAAAACACGCAGATGCGCGGCTGCGTCGGCGTAGCGCTTCAACTGGCCCAGCGAGACGGCCAGATTGAAGTGCACCTGCGTCAGCTTCGGATCGGCTTTCAACGCCCGCTGGTAAAGCGGAACGGCTTCGGCGAATTGCCCGCGGCGGGCGTGCACAGCGGCAAGGTTCGACCAGCCTTCGGCCGAGCCCGGGAATTGCCGGACATGCTCGCGGAACAGAGCCTCGGCGCGGTCCAGATCGCCGCGCGAGAACGCACGCTGGCCGTCCCCCAGCAAGTCGGGCTGAGGGACGGCCAGTGCGATCAGGAGCAGCGCGAATCCCGACATCCCGACATCAGGATATCGCGCCGGGCGGCAAAGGTCAGAAGTAGACCTTGGCCGCCAACTGGATGATGCGCGGGTCGCGCGTCGCGGTCAGCGCGCCGAAACCGAAGCGCCCGCCGTTGCCGCCGAGTGCGTTGGGCAGGTTGATGATGCGCGAGCCGTCGCGGCTGAACACCATCGAGCGGTTGAAGTCGCTGAAGCGCGTGTGGTTCCACGCGTTGAACATCTCCACGCGAAGCTGGATGTACTTGGCTTCGTCGTTCTTCCAGTACGGGAAGTTCTTGAAGACGGAGATGTCCCAGTTGTGGTCGCCGGGGCGGTAGACGACGCGCGGGCCGCTGTCGAATCCCTGGCTGCCCTTGAACGGAGGCAGGCGGAAGCCGGCGGCGCCCGCGTCGATCCAGGCGTAGTCGCCCTTGGTGTAGTTGAACTTGCCGGTGATCACCGGGCGCGCTCCGACGTCGACCGAGCCGGTGAAGCGCTCGTTCAGGTTGCCCAGGCCGTCGATCGAGAAGCCGAGGTTGTCCGGCTGGCCCGTCTGCATCGTGGTGATGCCCGAGATCTGCCAGTTGTTCACGATCTGGCCGAGGAACTTCGACGCGGCGGAGTCGCCCTTGGCGAACTTCGGCAGGTTGTACACATAGTTGAACACCAGGTTGTGCGTGCGATGGTAGAACAGCGGACCGTAATCGGCCGCCCGCATATTGAACGGATGGTTGGTGGTGTAGTCGTCGGTCGTGGTGCCGAGCGCTCTCGACCAGGTGTAGGCCACGCCGAAGGTGACGTCGCGGCCGAACCGCCGGTTGGCGCTCATCTGCAAGGAGTGGTAGTTCGAGTTGGCGCCGAAGCCGATGATGCTCGTGTTCGCGTAGCCCTGATACGGGCGGTAGAACAGAACGTTCTTGGTCGTCGAGCCGTCGAACTGCGGATTCGCATTCAGCGGGTCCTGGTTCTGCGGCAGCCACGCCGATCCAAAGGGCACCGCGTTCATGTTGTAGCGGTAGATGATGTGGTTCGCCAGCGAGCCCACGTAGCCGACGTCGAACAGCACGTTGAACGGCAGCTCCCGCTGGATCGAAACGTTCCAGTTGTATGTGGTCGGGATCTCGCCGTTTTTGTCAAAGCCGTTGACGTTGGCCGGGAAGTAGACGCCCGCGCTGGCCGGCGGGATGGAGGCCAACTGCCCGTAATAAAACTGCGGGCTGTTGGTGGAGGGCGGGTTAGGCAGCATGTCGAACACGGGATTGCCCTGGAAGCGGTCGTAGAACACGCCGCCGCCAAAGCGCAGCACCGTCTTCTGCATGAACTGGTAGGCGATGCCGATGCGCGGCGCGAACAGCACGCCTTGCCCGTCGATCAACCCCTTCGGATACCCGTCGCGCCCCGCGCGGCCCATGCCGTTGGCGTACAGGCCGTCCACGAAGCCGCCGCCCGCGTTGACGATAGCGCCGGTCAGCGCACGGGGTCCGGTCTGGCCGGTGACGGGATTCAACGCGAGAATGGCGCCCGTGTTGGGGTCGCGGTACGGCTGCCAGAGGCGCGCCGCATTGGCCGCGTTGTACAGCGCGGGGTTGAACGAGGAGGTTTGCAGCGCCTTGTCGTACTGCGGCTGGATGTAGTAGAAGCGCATGCCGTAGTCGATGGTCAGCTTCCTCGTGAGGCGCCACGAATCCTGGGCGAACCATTCCACGTTCCAGTACCGGTACTGTCCATTGCGCACAATGTTGGACTGTTGCAGCCGCTGGTAGGTGCCTGTCAGTCCGTTCGTCCATGCCCAGTTCGTATCGAACGGGTTGGAGGCGTCGCGGTCGAACCAGATGTTGCCGTTGACGCTGGTGAACGCCGTCTGGTCCTTCAGGCTCTTGTGCAGGTAGATGCCGAACTTCAGCGTGTGCGCACCCATGATCTTGGCGATGTTGTTCGTGATGTCGTACGTGTGGTTGAAGTTGCGGAACGGGGTGCCGTTGAAGCCCGTGAACGGCGCGTTGGGCACGCCGCCCCAGCGCCAGTTCTGCACCAGCCCGAGCTTGTCGGCGTCCGGGAACGGCATCCTGTAGCGCAGGTTCAGCTTGGCGCGCGAGAACGCATCGTTCACCGGGTCGATGTTCAGCCTGTTCTTCGACGAGCCGAAGATGAACTCGTTGGTCAGCGTCGGGTTGATCACCGTGGTGACGTTGGTGATGAAGCTCCAGCCCGGGTTGCCGAAATTCATGGGCGCGAACGGGATGTTGTAGTCTGCGTTCCACTGCCCGTAATTCATGTTCGTTTGGCTGAAGGTGTCAATAAAGCGGCTGTACAGCCTCCACTTGTCGTTGATCACATAGTCGCCACGGTAGATGTATTCGCGGCGCGGGAATTGATTGGAGACTTGCGTCTGGTAGTTGAAGGCCGGATCGCGCCCTTCGGCGTTGGGCATCGGATACCAGCTCAATATCTTGACGCCGTCGGGATCCTGCCGGGCCGCCGGAATGATGTTGCCCGGGAACTGGGCGCCGCCGGCCAGCGGGTCTCTCACCACCACCGGGCTGCCGCCGCCCTCGCGAGAGAGCGAGAAGTCGCCCCTGCGTTCACGCTCGGTGGGCACCGTGACGTTGCGCAGCGCCTGGGGAATCAACTGGTTTTGCCACTCGCTGCCCACGAAAAAGAACAGCTTGTTCTTGTCCTTGTTGAACTTGCCGGGAATGTAAACAGGGCCGCCCAAGTTCCATCCAGCAAAGTTGAAGCGATAGAGTTGGCGTGGGCGCCCTTCGATGTTGTTCCGCCAGGAGTTCGCGTTCAGCCCTTCATGGCGGTGGAAGATGTAACCGGTGCCGTGGAACTCCTGCGTACCAGACCGGGTGACCACCTGGATTTGCGCGCCGGAGGAGCGGCCGAACTCGGCCGGCTGCGCGTTGGTGATCACCTTCATTTCGGCGATCATGTCGATGTTGGTCGTCGCCAGAACGCCGCCGTTGGACCCGGTGTCCACGTTGGTCACTCCGTCCAGCAGCAGGTTGTTCTGGTTGCCGCGGTTGCCGTTGGCCATGATGCCGCCGAGGCCGCCAGTGTAAACCACGCCCGGGATCGTGCGGGCCAGGTCGAGGAAGTTGCGCCCCGTCATTGCCAGATCAAGGATCTGGCGGGACGTGAGGATGCCGGCCTTCTCCGCGCCCTGCGTGCTCACCTGCACAGCGGTGGCTTCCACGGTGATCGTTTCGGTGAGGGCGCCAACGCTCAGGATCAGGTCGCCCAAGGTCACGCGGTCGCTGGCGAACACCCTTACGTCTTTCTGTTCGTACTTCTTGAAGCCCGGCGCCTCAATGCTGATCGTGTACGCGCCAGGCAGAACCGGCGTGAACACGAAAGCGCCGTCATTGCCGCTCGTCGTGGAACGGCTGCCGCCGGTCGCCTGGTCGGTCAGCGTCACCCGGGCGCCGGTGATCACCGCGTCCTGCGTGTCTTTCACGACGCCGGTGATGGAACCCGAAATCTGCTGCGCGGACAAGGCGCCCGCAAATACAAAAGCGAGCAGAACCGCCGCGCTGCCAACCTGGCGCAGGGTTCTCCCTTTCAGATTCATGCAAGTCACCCCTTTCAGTGTTCTCATCCCTCAGCCGGCCGGCCACAAGGGCGGCTCAGCGTCCGGGATTAGCAGAATTCTATTACCGCTTTCATCAGAATGCAAGAGAAATCCGCAGCCGCTCCCGGCCGGCGCGGGCTGCCGGAGACGAAACGGCGGCTCGATTTCTGAAAGCGCGTTCGAGTTTTGTCTGGATCCCGGTCAGGCCACCGCTGCCTGCCAGCAAACGGGGGCTTCCAGGGGCATGGCGGCAGGGAGCGGCTCGGGCCGCTGCGCCTGGGCATTGAGGATCTGCACGAATTCCGTGGCCATCGGCGCACAGGCCGGCTCGGGGTATGTGAGGAAAAAGAGTTGCCGCACGAGCGAGGAGTTCAGATCGGAGGTGATCGCGGCCAAGTGATCCGCCGCCGCCGCCACGCATTCGCGGCAGCTCAGTCCCGCCTCGCGGCAACGGGCAAGCTGTCGGTCCGATCTGGGGCGTCCTGCGGGCATCGGCGGTCCTCCACGCTTCGGGCTATTCTGCGCGCCTGGTTCGACAATCCCTTGCGCGCCCCTGCGCCGTTTCCGGCGCCGGGTACTCTTCTGTTTTGCCCGAGGATGCGTCTCAAACCCAGACACCCGGTGCGGGAGTCCGCGGGGTTGTTTGCGGGGGCGGCCGCCCCCGCATTTGGGGGAGGTTTCAGTCCAGCGCCGCGAGGATCGCCTGGAACACCTGGTCGGGAGAGCCGGAGCCGTCCACGCGAACATAGCGTCCGCCCGAGTAATGCCGGATCAGCGGCGCCGTGCTCCTTTCGTAAGCAGCCAGGCGGTTGCGCACCGTCTCCTCGCAGTCATCGTCGCGCTGCTTCAGCTCCGTCCCGCAGGCATCGCACCGGTTCGGCTGCTTCGGGGGATGCGTGCTGAGATTGTAGATGGCCCCGCATTGCGGGCAGTAGCGCCGGTTGCAGGTGCGCTCGATCAGCAGCTCCAGCGGCACGTCGATGTGCAAAACCAGGGGCTGGGGCATGCCGAGTTCGCCGAGCAACCCCGCCAGATACTCCGCCTGCGGGATGGTCCGCGGGTAGCCGTCGAGCAGGAAGCCGCCGCGGCAATCGTCTTTCGAGAGGCGCGAGCGCACGATCTGGTTGACCAGATCATCGCTCAACAAGCCGCCGGTAATAGTGACCCCGGCGGCGATTCTGCCCAGCTCCGTGCCCGCCTGAATCTCGCCGCGAATCATCTCGCCCGTCGAGACGGCCGGAATGGCGAAGTGCCTGGCCAGCCGCTCGGCCTGCGTGCCCTTGCCGCAGCCCGGAGGGCCGAGCAGAAGGAAAGTCCGCGTGGCGGCGGGCGACTGGGTCTGGGTGGGGGTCATGCTGGACATGGGGCAATCCTGACTGAAAGTCTACCGATTCGCGCCAGTTCCAGTCAAACCGACCTGAATATCCTCTCCAGCCGGCCGAGAGCTTCCGCGAAATCCTCCGCGGCGGGCAGCAGGCTGACGGCGAGAAACGCCTCCCGCCCGAAGTCGTAGAAATACCCCGGCTGCACCAGCACAAAGGCTTCTTCGAGGAACCGGAGCGCCCACTCCTCGCCGGAATGGATCCGCGGCGCCTCGAGGACGGCGGTCCAGCCGCCCTCCCCGCCGGCCACCCGCCACGGCGACCCGGCGCCCATGCGCCGCCGCAGCGCCTCGAGGTTGCCCTGCACGCGTTCCAGAATGCGCGCCTGCATCTCCGGCGCCAGCTCCAGCCAGCGCGGCGCCGCCAGTTGCACCGGCGCCGAGGCGGGCAGGTAGGCGTCGGCGATCCATTCGAGCCGCTCCAACGCCTCGCGCCGCAGCTCCTCCGGGCCGGCTACGTGGATCCAGCCCAGCTTCATCTGCGGCAGGGCAGCCGTCTTCGACAGTCCGCTCAGGGTGAACGTCAGCGCCAGGTGCGGCCCCTGCAGGGAACTGGCCCGCGGCACGCCGGGGCGCCAGGCGTAATCGAAGAACACTTCGTCGGCGATCACCGCCAGCCCCCTCATTGCGGCGAACTCCTGCAGCCGCAGCCACTCGTCCGCTCCCACGTACGTACCCGTCGGGTTGTTGGGGTTCACGAGCACCACGGCGCGGGCGCCGGGGGCAAGGTGCGCCTCCAGCTCGGAGATGTCCAGCCTCCAGCCCCAGTGCTCCGGCAGGGGGTATTGCACCGCCCGCACGCACTCCAGCTCGGCCAGGCATTCAAAGAGCGGATAGGAAGGACGCGGCGTCATCACCGCGGCGCCCGGCTCGCACAGCAGCTTGAACAGCCACGAGTAGGCTTCGCTGGTGCTCGAAGCCAGGATCAGGTCGTCCGGATCCACGGCCGCGCCGTGCCTGGCGTGCCAGGCGGCAATGGCCCGGCGCGTGTCCGGACAGCCCTTCGGCGACGGCTCGTAGCGCAGCGCCCGCGCGTCGCCGAGAGCCTCGAGGATGGCCGCTTCCGGCCACGCGATGCCGGCCTGCGTGGGATTCGACAGCGTCAGGTCGGCCAGCGGCGCTCCGGCGGCGCGCAACTCCGCCGCCCGCGCCGACAGCCGGTTCGGCCGGAAGGATCCGGGAGTGCGGGAGGAGAACAGGCTCACTCTTCCGCCACCACGGGATTGCGCAGCTCGCCCAGCCCTTCAATGCGGACCACGACTTCATCCCCCGGCCGCAGCCACCGCGGCGGTTTCCTCGAAAAACCGACTCCGGCAGGGGTGCCCGTGGCGATGATGTCGCCCGGCTCCAGCGTCAGAACGCTGGAAATGAAGGCGACGAGGTCAGGAATTTTGAAGATCAATTCCCGCGTGTTCGAGTCCTGCATTCTTTCGCCGTTGAGGAAAAGCTCGATGGACAGCGAGTGCGGGTCTGCGATCTCGTCCGCCGTGGTGATCCACGGCCCCGTGGGCGCGAAGTTGTCGAAGGTCTTGCCCATCAGCCATTGCGAGGTGGCGAGCTGGAAGTCGCGGGCGCTGATGTCGTTGAAACACAGATACCCGAAAACATGATCGCGCCACCGCTCCGCCGGAATATGGCGCCCCCCGCGGCCGATCACAAAAGCGAATTCCGCCTCATAATCCGGCTTTTGCGTGTTCTTTGGCAGTATAATCGGCGCTCCAGGGCCGATAATCGCATTGTGATACTTGCTGAAAATCGTGGGAACAGAAGGAATTTCCATTTTGGCCTCGGCCGCATGGTCGCGGTAATTCAGCCCCGCGCACAGGATCTTCGGGGGGCGCGGGAGCGGCGCCAGAAGCACGGCCGAGTCCAGCGGAATGCCGGGATCGGGGGCCGTTTCCAGGTGGCGCCGGATGCGGTCGAGCGAGGCGGGCGAGGAGGCGATGATCTCCAGCAGCGAGGAGAAACCGGCCGGCTGCAGACTGTACAGCCTGCCGTCCCGAACCGCCGCAGGCAGCGCCATGCCGCCGGGTGAAAGATAAGTGGCGAGTTTCATGATGGCGGTGCGCGCCTCTCCCGGCGCGCCCTTTCAGCCGACATTATCGCAATCAAAAGAGAAAGCGGCGGCGCCTTCTATTCCTGCATCATCGCCTGGGTATCGGTTTCGCGCCAGGCGCTGATCTTCAGCCTCCGGCAGACCCAGCAGAGGTCTTCCTCGGAAAATGGCGCCACATCGGCTCCGCAGACCACGCACCCTCGCTTCCTGCGCTCCGGCTTGACGGCCTCCGGGCGCGCAGCGCGCGCCGTGGTCTTCGCGGATTGCCTGTCTTTTTTCGCCATCTGTTTCCAGCTAATCACGGACGCCGGGAAAGATCAATCCCCGGCCGCGGGCACCTCCAGCGCGGCTGCGCGGCGCCGCGCCAGCCAGCCCTTGACATCCTCCACGTACGAGTACGACACCGGCACCACCAGCAGCGTCAGGAGCAGACACAGCAACTGCCCGCCGATGATCGTCACGGCGATGGCGGACCGCGTCGCCGCTCCGGTGCCGATGGCTACCGCGGTCGGGATCAGTCCGGCGATGATCGAGAACGTCGTCATCAGAATCGGGCGCAGCCGCACCTTGTTGGCCTCGAGAATGGCCTCGCGCAGGGGCTTGCCGGCTTCCAGCAGGCGGTTCATGTAGTCCACCTGCAAAATGCCGTTTTTCTTGACGATGCCGAGCAGCAGCAGGATGCCCAGGGCGCTGAACAGGTTCAGCGAGCGGCCCGTCGCCAGAAGGCTGATGAGGGCGAACGGCACCGACAGCGGCAGCGTCAGCAGAATGATGAACGGGTGGACGAGGCTCTCGAACTGCGCCGCCAGCACCATGTACATGAAAATGGACGCCAGCCCGATGGCGAGCACCATATTGGCGGTAGTCTCTTCGAGGATCTTCACCTGCCCGGAGAACGCCAGCCGCACGCCGACCGGCAGGTCCATCTCGCCGACCACGCGGTTGACGGCGGCCGCCGCGTCTCCCAGCGTGTAGCCGGGCGCAGGGTTGCCGTAAAAGGAGATGGCGTACTGGCGCCCCACGCGGTCGATGCGCGAAGGCCCCACGCCGCGCTCCAGGCGCGCGATGGAATCCAGCCGGATCAGCCCGAGCTTGGCCGACGGCACCAGCAGCCGGCTGAGCACTTCGGGATTGTCGCGCTGCTCGGGCATCAGCCGGATGGTGACCGGGTATTGTTCGCCGAGTTCCTTGTAGGTGGTGATTTCATCCTCGCCCGACATCAGCAGCCGCACCGCGCTGGCCACGTCAGCCACGCGCACGCCCAGGTCGCTGGCCAGCTGCCGGTCGATCTCGACCTGCAGCTCGGGGTTGCTGAAATTCAGGTTGGCGCGCATGTCGGCCAGCTCGGGCTGCTTCAGCAGCCGCTCCAGCAGTTCGCGCGAGATGGGCACGAGCTGGTCGAAGTCCGGTCCCATCAGCGAGGCGCGGATGGGGGCGAACGTGTCGCGCCCGCCCAGCACGTTGGGGAAGGTCACCGCCGGGCGCGCGTAGGAGTATTCGCGCAGGATGGCGCGGATCTGCTGGGCGGTTTCGTTGAGCGGCCCGCGCTGGCCGGGCGGCACGAGCAGCACCGTGAACCGCGCCATGGTGACGCGGTCGATGAAACCGGCGCTGGCCGGAACCACGGTGGTCACGCCCGGCACCTTGGCCACTTTGGAAGCGATTTCGAGCGCTATCTTTTCCGTCGCAGCCAGCGAGGAGCCCTCGGGCATCTCCATGGAAATGCCCAGCTCGCTCTGGTCTTCCTGCGGCATCCAGTCCCGCCCGATGAAGCGGCCCAGAATGAACGTGGACCCGAACGTCACCAGGCAGATGGCGACGATCGCCAGCCGGTGGTCGAGCGCCCATCGCAGCACCCGCAGGTAGCCGCGCTCCCACGGCTGCTCCTTGTGGCCGTGGCCCAGTTCGCCCGCCTTGCGGCTCTTCAGCTTCAGCACGCGCGCGCTCAGCGTTGGCGTGAGCGTGAAGGCCACCAGCATGGAGACAAGGATCGAAAACGACATCGTCCAGCCGAACTGGTTCAGGTAGCGCTTGGCGTAGCCGCTGACGAAGGCGATGGGGACGAAAATGATCACCAGCGACAGCGTCGTCGCCAGCACCGCCAGCGAAATCTCTTTCGTCGCATCGATGGCAGCGTGCTTCGGGTCGATCCCCTCGTAGCTCTCCAGGTACCGGTAAATGTTCTCGAGCACGATGATGGCGTCGTCGATCACGATGCCCACCGCCAGCGTCAGCGCCAGCAGCGTCATCGAGTTCAGCGTGTAGTCGAGGTACCGCATGATCGAGAACGTCGTGATGATCGACGTCGGGATCGCGATCGAGCTGATCAGCACCGTGCGGAAATCCCGGATGAACAGCCAGATGATCAGCGAGGCAAACAGCGAACCCAGCACCAGGTGCTCTTCCAGGCTGTGCACCGAGTTCTTGATGTAGGTGGCCGTCTCCTTGACAACGCTCAGCTTCAAGCCCGCCGGAAGCTGCCGGTTGATCTGATCGACCTTGGCCAGGACTTCGTCCACCACCTTCACGGTGTTGGTGCCGGTCTGGCGCGTCACTTCCATCAGCACCGCCGGCTGCCCCTGATAGTAGGCGAACGACCGGCGCTCGGCCATGCCGTCCTCGACGAAGCCCACATCGCGCACGCGGATCGGCACGCCATTGACGTTCTTGATGATGATGTTGTTGAACTGCTCCACCTGCTCCACGCGCCCCATCGTGCGCACGCCCACTTCCTGCGGCCCGCGAATGATGCGCCCGCCGGGGGCTTCCACGTTTTCCGAGCGCACGGCCCGCTCCACGTCCTGCGCGGAGAGGTTGTAGCCATTGAGCTTGTTGATGTCCAGCAGAATGTTGATCTGGCGCTTGCGCCCGCCGGAGATGCTCACGCTGGCCACGCCATCCACGGTTTCCAGCGCCCTGCGGACGATCTTGTCGGCGACCTCGGTCAGCTCCCGCACGCTGGACTCGCCGCTCAGGGCCATCGTCACCACCGGGTCGGAATCCGGGTCGGCCTTGCGCACCACCGGAGGCAGCACGTTGGGCGGCATGCGCCGCACGGCACCCGCGGCTTTCTCCCGCACCTCTTCCACCGCCTCCGAGATGTCCTTGTCCAGCGTGAACGTGACGATCAGGTTGCTTGAACCTTCCGTCACCATCGCCCGCAGCTCATCAATGCCGCTGATGGCCGACACGGCTTCTTCCAGCGGCATCACCACCTGCGAGACCATCTCCTCGGGGCTGGCGCCCGGCAGCCGGGTGTTGATGTACACGGTCGCCGGATCGGTTCGCGGGAACAGGTCCACGCCGAGATCAAAGAAGCTGAACAGCCCCATCACCGCCAGAAACAGGATCAGCATGAAGGCAAAGACGGGCCGCTGGACGCAGATTTCGGTAAGGCGCACGGGTCGTGAGACTCCTGTCTGTTTATGATGCTCGGCCGCCCCCTGAAAGTTACCTTTTCAGGCCCGCTGGCGCCGGTCCGTCAGGCCGGTATGCGAAAATGAGGGTTTCTATGTCCGATATCGCGTTTCTCTTCCCCGGCCAGGGTTCCCAGGCCGTGGGCATGGGCAAAGCGCTGGCGGATCAGTTTGAAGCTGCGCGCCGCGTGTTCGAGGAGGCGGACGAAGCCCTCGGGTTGTCCATCTCGCGCCTGTGCTTCGAAGGTCCCGAAGACCAGTTGCGCCTCACCGAGAACACCCAGCCGGCGCTGCTGACGGTCTCCATCGCCGCGCTGCGCGTGCTCGAGCAGGAAGGCTTCCGCCCCGCCTGGGTGGCGGGCCACAGCCTCGGCGAGTACTCGGCGCTGGTGGCGGCGGGTTCGCTCGCCTTTCGCGACGCCGTGCGGTTGGTGCGGCTGCGCGGCCGCTACATGCAGGAAGCCGTGCCCCCGGGCGTGGGCGCGATGGCGGCCGTGCTCAAGCCTCCGGTGGAGCAATTGGAACAGATCCTCGCCGGCGCCGCGCAGGGCGAAACCGTGGCCGCCGCCAATTTCAACTCGCCTGACCAGGTGGTCATCGCCGGCCACGCCGGCGCCGTCGCCCGCGCCGGCGAGGCGCTGAAAGCCGCCGGCGCCAAGCGCGTCGTCCCCCTGCCGGTGAGCGCGCCCTTCCACTGCCCGCTGATGCGGCCCGCGCAAGAACGGCTGAAGGCGGATCTCGACGCCGCCCGTTTCGCCGATCTGCAGATCCCGCTGGTCAACAACGTCGCCGCGCGCGTGGTCACCTCGGGCGCCGAGGCGCGCGAAGGGCTCTGTCTGCAGGTCTCGGGCGCCGTGCGCTGGACCGATTCCATGCTCCGCCTCGTTGAGCTCGGCTGCGCGCGCGCCATCGAGGTGGGCGCAGGGGCCGTGCTTTGCGGCCTGATGAAGCAGATCGCCCCGCAAGTGCGCACCGCCAAATTCGGCGAGCCCTCCGACCTCGACAAAGTGCGCGAATTGATCGGGTAGAATTCCGGTTTTCGCCCGGCCGGACGCGGCTGCCCGCACAGCCGCGCCACCGGGTGACAGAAGGCGCCGCCCCGGCAGCCTCGCGGCTTGGCCGGGGCGGGCGCCGCACTGCGCTTGAGCCTTTGCGGCCGTTCGATACAATAAGGCGAACCCATGTTCCTTCCGCGCTTCTCCGCCCCGCTGCTCCTCGCCGCGGCTTTGGCCGGCGGTCTCGCCGGCTGCAGGAAAACCGTGCCCACCAATGTCGCCGCCGCGGTTAACGGGCGGGCCATCACGTATTCCGATCTCGACAAGCAGTACAAGCGGCAATTCCCCCAGCAGCCGGAAGGCGCGACGCCCGATCAGGTGCTCTTCCAGAAGCTCGAGCTGTTGCGCGCGATGATCGATGAGGAGATCCTCCTGCAGCGCGCCGAGAAGCTCTCCCTGCTGGCCCGCGACGAGGACGTGGAAGCCCGGCTCAACGAGATCAAGGCCCCCTACACCCAGGAGGAGTTCCAGAAGCAGCTCGATGCGCAGGGCATGACGCTGGAAGAATTGAAATCCCAGATCCGGCGCTCGCTGTCGATCGAAAAGCTCCTGAACCGCGAAATCGGCAACCAGATCACCATCAGCGACAAAGACGTCAACGAGTTTTACGAAGCCAACAAGGCCATGTTCCGGTTCCCGGAAACCAATTACCACATCGCGCGCATTGTCGTCACGGCCGGCCCGGCCCCCGAGATCCGCAACCTCACCGGAACCAAAGCCCTCACAGAAGATCAGGCGCGGAAGAAAATCCAGATGATCGAAGCCCGCCTCAAGCAGGGCGAGGACTTCTCCAAAGTGGCGCAGGCGTTCAGCGAGGACCCCCAAAGCGCCCCCAACGGCGGCGACATGGGCTTCATCCCCGAGTCGGCCCTCCAGCAGGCGGACGCAGAAACGCGCCGCGTCATCATGAGCCTCGTGCCCGGGCAGATCTCTTCGCCTCTGCGCACCCAGGGCGGATGGCAGATCCTCAAACTCATCGCCCGCGAGCCCGCGGGCCAGCGGGAACTCAACGACCCGCGCGTGCAGCAGAACATCCGCGAGACGCTCCGCACCCGCAAGGAGCAGTTGCTGCGCAACGCCTACCTCGACGCCTGCCGCAACGAGGCGCAGGTGGTCAACTACCTCGCCCTGTCCCTCGCTCCCGGGTTTTCGAAAAAGTAGAACCGCGCCGGCTGCCCCGGACCGGCGCCCTCGTTGAGTCCGCCGGGCAGCGGGCTTTGCCACACCTCTTTCTGCATGCGGCGCGCCCTGCGGACGCCTTCTCCCAGCCTGTATGATGTCTTCAAGCATGCAGCCCGCTTCCCGGCCCGGTCTGCTCGAATGGCCGGCTTCCTGGACCGATCCTGCCCTGCTCGGGTTGGTGGAAGACTCGCCATTCGGAACTCTCCTGTTCCCGCAGGCGTTGCCGGAGGCCATCGCCGCGCCTGCGCGCGCCCGGTTCCGCGTCGTCGAGCGCCCGGGTTGGCGCAAGCATGCGGAAATCGACTGGCCCAGGGCCGCCGATCCCGTTCTCATCGGAGATGGCGTCTGGCCCGCTTTGGGCGAAGCCGGGGGAGGCGATACCGCTGAAGCCGGCCCCACCGGCTTGCCGTGGCTGGAAGCCAATGGCTGGATCATCCGCATGGCCCGGGATCTGGCGCCGGGCGCGGAGGTCTGGATCCGTTCCGATTTGCCGGAGGACGCAGACCGGGCCGACGCATCGCTGTTTGCCTTCGCCCATTGCGAGGCCCGGGCGCATGGGGCGGCGCGCCCGCTCTCGCTGCCTGTCCGCATCGCCGCAGCCCTCGCGGCAGGCAACGCGCACGCCGCATCGTGGTGGCGCGCGCTGTGTTCGGTGGAATCCTGGTGGCGGGAGCGCGCGGCGTGGCAGGCCTGGCCCACGGCCTCCCGGTTGTGGGTGGTGTCCGATTTCGCCGGCCCCAACCAATACCCTGCTGCGGAGTTCCTCAACCTGGCCGCAAGGCGGAACCTGGCGTGGCGCGCCGCCCTGCCGCGTCACGTCGATGGCGCGCGCCTTCAGGGGGCGGCGGCCGTGGCGTATGTCGATCAGGCGCCGCTCGAAGGCCCGCTTCTGGAACAGTTGGAGGGATTCGTCCGCCAGGGAGGCCTCCTCGTCTGCCTGGAAGCAGCCTGCCGTGCGTGGCGCGGCCTCGCGCCCGCGGGAAGCGGTCATCCGCGGTTTCAGTTGATGCGCTTCGGCAAAGGCCGCGTGGCCCTCAGCCGCACCGACTGGGAAGACCCGTACCTGATGGCGCAGGACGTCCACCTGTTGATGAGCCGCCGCCACGATGTCGTGAGGCTCTTCAACCCGGGCTCGATCCTGTGCTGGCCCGTGATGAGTCCGGATCGCCGCCGCCTGCTCGTGCATCTGCTGAATTACAGCCGCCGCGGCGCGGCGCATGACGTGGTGTTGCAGACCTGGGCGCCGGTGAAGGCTGCGCTGGTGGAAAGGCCCGGGTCGGCACGGCGCGCCGCCGGCATCCGCCGCGAGGCAGGGGGCTGCGAGATCGACATCGAGCCGTTCGACACTTACTGCGCGATCGAGATGGAGGGCAACCAGGATGCTTCCCGGTAAAGGAAACGTGACGCGGCGCAGCTTTCTGGCCTCCGCCGCAGCAATCCCGGCGGCCGCGGGCCGGGTCTTGGCGGAAGCGCCCGCATCGCGCGTGGCCATCGCGCGGTGTGACACCTACGGGCAGGAGCTGCACGGCGCGCTGGCCCGCCTGCTTGACCAGTTGGGCGGCGCTGCGCGCCTGGTCCGCGGCAAGACGGTCACTGTCAAGATCAACCTCACCGGCTCGCCCACGATGCGCATGGGCAGGACCCCGGCGGAGAAGGCCCAATACACGCACCCGGCGGTCATTGGCTCGCTGGTGCGGCTGTTCGGCGATGCCGGCGCCCGCCGGGTGCAGATCGCCGAAGGTTGCTTCTCCTCCGACGAACCGCTGGAGGAATTCCTGCTGGCCGCCGGCTGGGACCCCGCGCCGCTGGCCGCGGCGGCGCCGCAGGTCGTGTTCGAGAACACCAACACGGCGGGCCGCGCCCGCGGCTACGCGCGTTTCACCACGCCCCGCGGCGGCCATCTCTTTCCGGGCTTCGATCTCAACCGCGCCTACGCCGATTGCGACGTCGTCGTCAGCATCGCCAAGCTGAAGGAGCACGCCACCTGCGGCGTCACGCTCGGCATGAAAAACATGTTCGGCGCCACGCCGCTCACCATCTACGGCGACTACGCCGGCAAGGACGAGCCGGACGAAACCAACGCCCGCAGCGGGCGCGTGATGGTGATGCACTACGGGCGCAGGCCGCCCTCCGGGAGCGCGCCGCAGCCCAGGGAAGACGGCACGCCGCGCGACGACAAGTGGCGCATGCCGCGCATCGTGGCCGACCTTGCCGCCGCCTTGCCCGTTCATCTCACTGTGATCGACGGCATCGACACCATGGCGGGCGGCGAAGGGCCGTGGATCCCCGGCTGCCGCCCCGTGCACCCGGGCCTCCTCATCGCCGGCCTCAACCCGGTTTGCACGGACGCCGTCGCCACCGCCTGCATGGGGTTCGACCCCATGGCCGCGCGCGGCGCGCCTCCGTTCGAGCGCTGCGACAGCTTCCTGGAATTGGCCGAGCAGCTCGGCGCCGGCACGCGCGACCTGCGCCGGATTGAAGTGGCCGGCCTTCCGGTGGAGAAGGCGGTCTTCCGTTTCCGCGCCTGATTCTGCGCCGGTCGGGGAACCCGCCGCCGCGGGCGGCGCATCTAAGCCAGCATGAGGGGCTGGGCGCCAGGACGCCCTCCTGCACACACATGGCACAACGTCCCGATTTCTCGCTGCCCTATTCCATGGTCACGCCCAGGAGCGTGTACCTGAACCGCCGCCGCTGGCTGGCTTCGCTGCTCGCCGCGCCCGCCGCCGCAGCCGCGGCACAGCGGCTCGACAACGTCCGCAAAACCGGCTACGGCAAAAGCGAGGCCCTCACGCCCTACGAGGCTGTCACCACCTACAACAACTTCTACGAGTTCGGCGCCTCCAAGGAAGACCCCGCGCGAAACGCCCGCAACTTCCGCACCCGCCCGTGGACGGTGCGCGTGGATGGGGAAGCTCTCAAGCCTCGCACCTTCGATCTTGACGAGGTCCTGAAACTGGCGCCTCTCGAAGAACGGATTTACCGCTTCCGCTGCGTGGAAGGATGGTCCATGGTGATTCCGTGGATCGGCTTTCCTCTCGCAGAAATTCTGAAGCAGGTGGAACCGAAATCCACCGCACGATTCGTGGCCTTTGAGACGTTTTTCGACCAGCGCCAGATGCCGCAGAGCGCCTGGTCGGGCATTCCGTTCCCCTACGTCGAAGGCCTGCGGATGGACGAGGCCATGCACCCCCTCGCCATCCTTTCCGTCGGCCTCTACGGCGAAGTCCTGCCCAACCAGAACGGCGCCCCGCTGCGCCTCGTCGTTCCCTGGAAATACGGCTTCAAAAGCATCAAGTCCATCGTCCGCATCCGCCTTGTAAAAAATCAGCCCCCCACCACCTGGAATCTCGCCAATCCGCGCGAATACGGTTTTTATTCCAATGTGAATCCCGACGTCGACCATCCCCGCTGGAGCCAGAAAAAAGAGCGCCGCATTGGCGAATTCTTCAAGCGCGACACGCTCCTTTTCAACGGCTACGGCAACGAGGTCGCTGCGCTTTACGCCGGCATGGACCTCCGCCGCGACTACTGAAAGCCGCCGGAGATGCGCCCCTGGACCGCCTCCCGCGCCGCCCGCCCGGCGCTGTTCCTTCTCTGCCTGGCGCCCGCACTCTGGCTGGCTGCTGGCGCCTGGCGCGGCGCCCTGGGCGTCAACCCGATCGAAAAGATCACTCTCGAAACCGGGCAGTGGACGCTGCGCCTGCTGGCGGCGACGCTCGCCATCACGCCGCTCAGAAAACTGGCCCGCTGGCCGGAGCTGATCCGCTTCCGCCGCATGCTGGGGCTGTTCGCGTTCTTTTACGCGTCGCTGCACCTGATGACCTACGTCTGGCTGGACCAGTTCTTCGACTGGAAGGAAATCGGCCGCGACGTTCTCAAACGCCCCTTCATCACCGCCGGCGCGCTGGCTTTCGCCGCCATGCTGCCCCTGGCTGCTACTTCCACTCGCGGCTGGATCGCCCGCCTCGGAGGGCGCCGCTGGCAGCGCCTGCACCGGCTCGTGTATCTGGCGGCGGCGGCAGGCGTGGTGCATTTCTGGTGGAAGGTGAAATCGGATGTCCGCGAGCCGGCGCTCTACGCCCTGCTGTTCGCCCTGCTGCTGGCGCTGAGGCTCCCGTTTTTCGCCCGGAACGCGCGCGCCGCGGCTGGCGGGCAGGCTGCGCCCTGACGCCGCTGCGGAGCCAAGAGAGGGTTTTCGTCGCTTCAGGAAAGCATCCCGCAACCGGTTCGCGCCCTGCAGCAAGCCGGGAATTGGGGAGAATCCGGCGCAGTTCCGGGGTCAGGGCATCAGCCCGGGGGCCAGAAGCAGGTTGGCGCTGGCGAACCGGTCCCACAAAGACTTGCGCTCCCGGAAGCTGGCCCACCGCAGCACGGATTCCTCGCCATCCGCGGCAAAGAATCCGACTCCGCCTTTCACCAGCCGCGGGTCAGCCCACTCATCCACCACCTTGCCGTCGATCAGCGTCGTAAACCGCGAGCCGGCCACCAGCGTGGCGATGCGGTACGCCCGGTGGCGCTCCAGCGGCAGCGGCAGCGGCAGCTCCGCCTTCGCAAACACGCGGCCGCCCTCCATCCGGTACCGGACGATCTTGGCCCCCGACGCCGCTCCCGGGCGGATGATCTGGATCCGTGTCGCATAGTAATCCTGCGTGTCCGCAGCCCGGTAGACCCAGCTCAGCCCCTTGCGCTCGACTTGCGCTTCGAACTCGAACTCGTAGTCCCGCGTCCCGAGCGTCGGCTTCCACAGCCGCAGATCCCCAATGCGCGCCAAGCCCTCGCGCACCACCCAGCCTTTCCCGCTGCCTGCCCACTCGCCCAGGCTCGATTGGAAGTCCACCTTGGCGATCACCGGTTCCTTGCCCGGCAGGCGGCTTTCCAGCCACTCGAACAGCCCTCCCCGCTCCGGCAGCTTCCTCTCCTGCGGCGCGCCGGCAGGCAGAGTGGCCGGCGCGGAACTCGCCACCGGACTCGGCCCGCCCCGCGCCGCGCTGTCGTCGGGGAAAACCAGTTTCGCCACGATCAGGGCCCCTACCAGCCCCACCATGGCCACCGCCATCACGCTGTTGGAATTCTTCGGCTGCGGTTTCGCCGATTCCGCGCTCGGCGCAATCCAGAGAGGGTCCGCCTCGTACTCCGCATCGCGGATGAACCATGCGGATGCACGCGGCCCCTTCTTCCGGCAGCGTTCGCTGCAGAAGTCGCGGTCCGTTAATAGCCGCAGCGGGCTGATCTCTCGCCCGCATCGCTGGCACCGCATCTACACTCTCCCCTCTCTCATCTTCAGACTAAACCGCTCTCTGCACCCTCGGCTCAAATTAGGGACCAATTTCACAAAAGTTCAGAGGATCCACTGATGCCGCCGATGCAGCGGCCGCTCGACTTTCGCCCTTTCATCCTTGGCTGGATGCCTTTCCGAACCCCGTCTCCCACAGGTTCCAACCGTAGATGCACACATGGTCGAAAGCCCAGAGGCTCACCCCCCCGTAGCCCAGTTGCCGGGCGATGGCCGCTTCTTTCCGCCACGGTGCGCCTCCGCGGAACAATGCGATCATCGCGCGGATCGAACTCCGGGGCCACTGCAGCCCGGCGGCGAACTCCAAAGTCTGCCGGCACAGATCCAGGTTCCTCGACCAGACCCCGAAATCCAGAGCCTCAATCTTGAATCGGTCGAAAGGGCTCAGCGCTTTATCCGTCCACTCCTCGGGCAGGTTGACAAAGCGGTTGAGCGCGCCGCCCAGCGAGTGGATGCCCGCAGGCTCCGGATGATTCACGTCGTAGGGGAACAAGACTTCCAGTTGCGCGGCGGGATAAGCCGACCGGATGTCCGCCGCCAGCGCCGCCGCATGGTCGCGGAGCCGGTTCCGCAGAAACACCGCGTCGGCGCCGCCGTTCACCCCGGGATCATCTTGCGGCGTGCGGAATATATGCAGCGCCCGCCCAAGGGCCGCTTGCGCCGCGGCTCGGGTGGCGTCATCGTAGTAAGCCATTCCGCCGCCGGGGTTGTCGGCGCGGAAGTTGGTGAAGTACCACCAGGTGAACTCGCCCATTTGCAGCCTCGGCACGAGCCCCGCCCCGCTCATCAACCCCGCCGCCTCCCGGAACGCCTTCTTCTGGAACGCGAGCATGGCCGGTCCGAAGGCGCAGTGCGTCGAGCGGAACCCCCCGAAGCCCATGTCTGTCACCACCGGCGCCCCGTCGGGGTATCGGGCGGCGAACTCCTCCGGCGGCTCCACCAGTTCCATCGAAAACGCCGTCGTCACCGCGCGCCCTTCGGCCGCGCACAGCGAATAGAGATCCGCGTGCCACGCCCGCGCCCCGGCATTCAGAACATGAGCCGCGCCGGGATCCACCTCCCACCGCCCCATCTGCCCGCCCGCGATCCAGCCTCCGCCGCTTACGGCGCCTGTCGAACCCGCCGCGCGGTCCACCCACGCCGTCACCAGGAATTGGTACGCCGCCGCCGCCGAACGCGCCCGCAACACGAGCCGCGCCCCCTCCACGCGCGCCCACAAGCCCACCATGGTCGCGTTGACGATCATCGCGAAATGCCGCGCAATCTGCTCCGGGCTCTCCTGCTGCAGCACCGTCTTGCCCAGCGCCTGCCCGCCCACGCTGACAAACACCTGGTCGCCGGGCGCAAATGCGCCGCTGAACTCCAGCTCCGTCTCCGGCAGCGCCCCCGCCACCCGGCGCCGCTGGTTCCACCAGAAGATGCCGATGTATTCGTTGAGCTCGCCCGTGCAGCCCAGTTGGCGCAGGTTCCACAGGATCCGCGCCGGCGGCAGCTTGTAGGCGTGGTCGGTGGAGTAGTCGAGCGCCGGCGTCATCCAGTCCTGCGAGTAAGGCGGCTCCGGCGCATCCGCTGCCGCCACCGCTTCCAGGCCTGCGAAGCAGAACGGCGCCGCCCCGTTCGCCGTCAGCCGCACCATGTGCCGCCCCGCCGGCACCGACTGCGCCAGCCGGCGCCGCGAAATCACCTCGAACTCGGGCGACAGGAAGGCCGAAAACGTTCCCGCCGCCGCTCCGTCGATCTCCACCGCCGCGGTTCCCTGCCCCGTTCCCAGCCGCGTCCACAGCCACAGATCGTGGACGTGGTCGCAGGAATACTCGACCCGCACCTCCGCCCCGGCCGCTTGCGACACTTGCGCGAAGCCTCCCGGAAAAAACCCCGCCTCGGTGGCCCATCCGCCGCTGTACCGGCAGCGGGAATCGATGGACTCCATCCTGACGCTGCCCGGCCCGGCCACCTTCAGCGCCAGCTTCTCCTCGGGCCCTGTCACCTGCCAGTTGCTGAACTCCGCCAGCCACTCCGCGCCGGGATAATCCTCCGCGTGCGAAAGCCGCGGCGCCAGCGTCAGCCACATCCGGCGGACCTGCGGTGCGCCGATCTGCTGAAAATCCAGCCGCACGCGCAGCCGCGCCGTCGAGGCGCCGCCGGAGAACTGCGCTTCGGCCGTGTTCGCGCGCAGCCGCTCGTTCTTCCACACCGCATACATCCGGAGAAAATTCGCATCGTAGCCGCCTTCCACCGTGCGGATCCGCAGCGCCGTTCCGGCAGCTTCCGCCTGCAGCGCAAACGGGGCGTCCGCCGCCTCGTAGTTGGCGCCGTTGATCTGCGCCGCCAGCGCCTGGCACACCGTCGCCGCCGTAATGTGGTGCAGCACCTCCGCCCCGCTGCCGCTCGCGCCCACCGCGGTGGTGGAACCATCGCCCCGCCGCGCCCGCAGCCGCACCATCCACGGTTCGCTTCCGATCGACGCCGTCACGTCCGGGTCGCCCGCCCCCGCGTTCACCGCCGCCGCCAGCGCCGCCGCCACCACGGCCGACCCGTCCCCCTCCTGTTCCGTGTACGCATAGGTCCGCCCGGCGGCGGAGATCCAGTGCACCGTGCCGGCTGTGCCCGCATAGAAAGGGTATTCGACGCTCACCCGCCCCGGCACAATGTAGTCAAACGCCATGTTCAGATACCACAGCGTCAGCCGGTCGTAGGCCTCGAGCCCTTCGCCCAGAATCTGCCACTCCGCCTCGGCAGGCAGGTCCGGGTCCGCGATCACCTGCGCGTGGTCGGAAAGGCGCACGCGCATCGCGTCCCCCTCGGGCGGCTGAATGTCCAGGTAGGGCCAGTCGATGGTCGGATACTTCCGGCAGTTCAGCGGCATCAGGTTCTCGTAGCGGACGTCGAACTCCAGCACGACGCCGCTGAAGTCGAAATCCGGCAAATAGCGGATCCGCGGGTGCTCGAAGAAATTGTCGGCGTCGTACAGCACCACCACGGCAAAGTCCGCGGCGTCCTGAAAGCTGCCCCGCACCTTGAATCCCTGCGGCGTGGCCTCGCACACCGCCGCCGAGGCGCCCAGATGATCGAAGCCCTGCAGGTGAATCGTGCGGTCGGGCTGGAGTTTCCGGATCGGCTCGCCCAAGCTGCTTCCTCCCGACGAGGACTCTAGCCCGCTCTCCGCCGCACGCCGCCGCCCGGCGCGGCCTCCGCCGTGGCAACCGGCTGATTCTGCAAGCCGGAAAAATCTTGCTCCCCTCGTGACGGCGCCGGCGCGCTCCCGTAAGGCGCCGCGCCGCCGTCACTTCCCCGGGTCCCGCACGCGCCGCCCGCGCCCTCTTTGCTTGACTTCTCCGCCGCCGATGGCTTAACGTAACGGTTTCGCTGCACCGCGCAGGCCCGTGATGCCCAACGCCGAGAGCACGCCGGAGATTCTCTACGATCAGCAGCTCGAATCGACGCTGGCCAGCGTGGACGCGAGCGAGGAGATCGCCAAGTCTCTGGCCTCGCAGCTCGGCTACGACGAGGAAGAGACCTACCACATCGGCTACGCCGTCCGCGAGGCCGTGGTCAACGCCGTTGTCCATGGCAACCTCTACAGCGCCGACAAGCGCGTCCGCCTGCTGATCGAGCGCGCTTCTCCGTGGTTGCAGGTCACCGTGGAGGACGAAGGCCAGGGCTTCGAGGAATCGCGCCAGGCCGACCCGTTGGCCGACGAGAACCTGCTCAGCCAGTCCGGGCGCGGCATCCTCATCATCCGCGCATTCATGGATGAGGTCGCCATCGGGCGCTCCGCCTCCGGCGGCACCCGCATCCTCATGCGCAAGTCGTTGCCACCGCCCGCGTGAGTCAGGTATTCTGAATTCGGTTTTCTCAATGAGCAGGAGGTACACGCTGTGAGCTTGAAGTTGACAACCCGCCAGGTGGGCGACGTCACCGTCGTCGACTCTGCCGGACGCATCACCCTCGGAGAAGGCTCTTCCGCCTTCCGCGACACCATCAAGGGCCTTGTGAACCAGGGCCAGAAAAAGATCCTCGTCAATCTCGGCGAGGTCACCTACATCGACAGCTCCGGCATCGGCGAGCTCGTCAGCGGCTACACCACCGTCTCCAACGCCGGCGGCAAGCTCAAGCTGCTCAACCTGACCAAGCGCGTCCACGACCTGCTGCAGATCACCAAGCTGTACACGGTTTTCGAAGTGTTCGACGACGAGGCCAAAGCGCTCGCCAGCTTCTAGCCTCGCTCCCTGTGCGCCCGCCCGATGTTGCCGCGGAGTGCCAGCACCGTCGTCTTGGCTGCACAGCCGGGGCTGTTGCGTGATGGCATCGCCTCTTTGTGCCAGTCCTCCGGGCGCTTCCGGATTCCGGCCGCCACAGCCTCCGGCGAGCAGGCCTGGAAGCTGATCGAGCAGTTGCGTCCGGACGCCGCCGTCCTCGAGCTCTACATACCCGGCCTCGACGCCCTCGAAATCGCCCGCCGCCTGGCGGGTCTGGTTCCATGGCCGGAGGCGCCTTCCACCCGCTGCATCATCCTCTCTTCGAGGACGGACCGCAAAACCGTGCTCGAGGCCCTGCGCGCGGGCGCCCAGGGCTTCCTCCTCCTGTCCAGCAGCGGCGACCACCTCCTCGATTGCCTCGACCGCGTCCTCGCCGGCGGCATCTATGTCGCCCCGGGCGTCGACCTGAAAACCCTCTTTCCCGCCGACCGCCGCAGCACGCCCGACGACCCCCTCGACACGCTCAGCCCCCGCGAGTTCCAGGTCTTCTCCCTCCTCGTCGAAGGCATCCGCCCCAAGGAGATCGCCGCCCGCCTCGGCGTCAGCCCCAAGACCGTCGACACCTACCGCGTCCAGTTGATGCGCAAGCTCGGCATACACGACGTCGCCAGCCTCGTGAAATACGCCATCGAACGGCGCCTCATCCGCTCCGCTCAAACTGCCAGCCACGCCTGAAGTTTTCTCCCCCGACAGCCGCGGCTGCTATTCTGGGAAAAGGTGTCGTCTCCTCTCCACGTTCATCTGGAACAGTACGACGGTCCGCTCGACCTGCTGCTCGACCTCATCCGCCGCCAGCAGATCAACATCTACGACATCCCCATCGCCAGCATCACCCGGCAGTACCTCGAATACATGCAGCGCGCCGCAGACCTCGACATCGAGCTCAGCGCCGAGTTCGTCTACATGGCGGCCACCCTCATCCACATCAAGTCGCGCATGCTTCTGCCGCGCGATCCCGAACTGGAAAAGATGGATCCGCAGGAGGATCCCCGCCGCGAGCTCGTCGAGCGCCTCCTCGAGTACGAACGCTATAAATCCGCCGCCGCCATGCTCAAGGAAAAGCGCATGGTCGAGGAAGCCATCTGGACCAACCCCCAGATCCAGAACTTCCTCCCCGAGGACGAGTCCCCCGGCCTGGCGGTCACCCTCTTTGATCTCGTCAAGACCTTCGAGCAGGTCCTCGAGCGCGCCAAAAGCCGGCCCTCCTACGAAGTCGCCCGGGAAGACGTCAGCGTGCCGGACATGATGCTGTTTCTCAAGCGCGCCCTCGCCGAAGTGCCCGCTTCGCGAAGCATTCCGCTCGTGCCGCTGTTCGAGCAGCAGCGGTCGCGCCGCGCGATCATCTGCCTCTTCCTCGCGGTGCTCGAAATGGTGAAGCTGCAAGCCATCCGCCTCACCCAGAAGGAGAGCTTCGGCGAAATCGAGATCCGCCGCGACAAGGGCTTCGACGAACTCCAGATCACTCCGGACGCTGTCCTCAGAATCGAAGAAGAGTACAACGCGTAGGCATGGAAGAACCAATCCAGAAGGCTGCCCCCAGGCAGCCGGACACCGATGACACTGTGCGCCCCGCGGAGGGCGCCACGGCCCCGGAAACCCCGGCCGAACCCGCCGCAGCAGCCCCGACCGGCGCCGCTCCGCCTCCGGAATCCGAACCCGTCAGCGCCGACGAGCTCCTTGGCGGCGCCGCGCAGCCGGCGGACTCCGCCGAGGCCGAGCGGGCCCGGCTGAAGGCCGTGCTGGAAGCCGTCGTCTATGTCCTCAACGAGCCGATGCCCGCCGCCCAGATCGCCCAGGCTCTCGGCCGGCCCGTCGAGGAGGTCGAGCCGCTCTTGCGCGAACTCGCCGAAGACACCGCCCGCCCCGACCGCGGCATCTTCATCCGCGAAGTCGCCGGCGGCTACCAGATGGCCACCAAGCCCGAGCACCACGAAGTGATCCGCAGCTTCGTGCGCAATCTCAAGCAGCCGCTCAAGCTCTCCCAGGCCGCCCTGGAAACCCTCGCCGTCATCGCCTACAAGCAGCCCATCACCATGCCCGAGATTCTCGAAATCCGCGGCGTGCAGGGCGCCGGCGTCATCAAGACGCTGATCGACCGCAAGCTCGTCACCACCGCCGGCCGCAAGAACGTCGTCGGCCGCCCCATCCTCTATAAAACCACCCGCGAGTTCCTCACGCAGTTCGGCCTCAAAGACCTCAGCGAGCTGCCCAGCCTCAAGGAGTTCGAGGAAATCCGCCGGCAGTCAATGGCCGACGAGGAATTCGAGCCGGCCGCGGAAGAGGCCGCTTCGCAGACTGAAACATCAGCCTTGGCCGATGCCCAGCCTGCCGCCCTCGATTCGGCCGGAGCGGAGGCTTCCGTCGCACCGCAAGAGACGGATGCCGCGCCCGCCGAGCCTCTGGCCGAGGCCGCCGGGGCGCCGGCTTCCGGCGAGCCCGAAACCGCCTCGACTCCCGAACAGCAGCATGGCTGAAGAACGGCTCCAGAAAATCCTCGCCCGCGCCGGCATCGCCAGCCGCCGCAAGGCCGAAGAGTTGATCCTGGAAGGCCGCGTCTCCGTCAACGGCGATACCGTGACCGAACTGGGAACCAAAGCCGACCCGGACAAGGACCAGATCCGCGTCGACGGCGCGCTCCTCCGCCCGCCCCGCCGGCTCATCTATATCGCCATGAACAAGCCCCGCGAGGTCGTCACCACCTTGAGCGACCCGCAAGGCCGCACCACGGTGAAGCACCTGCTCAAGGGCCTCCGCGAGCGCGTCTTCCCCGTCGGACGCCTCGACTACCACAGCGAAGGCCTGCTGCTGCTCACCAACGACGGCGAGCTCGCCAACCGCATCCTCTCGCCCTCGGGCCACGTCGAGAAGGTCTATCACGTCAAGGTCAACGGCCCGCTCATGCAGGAGCAGATCGATCAGTTCCGCTCCGGCATCAGCCTCCACGGCCGCCGCACGGCGCCCGCCTCCATCCGCCTGCTGAAGAAAGCCGTCAACCCCTGGTACGAAGTGCGCCTCACCGAAGGCCGCCAGCAGCAGATCCGGCTCATGTTCAAGAATCTCGGCCGCCTCGTCGAAAAGCTCCGCCGCGTGCAGATCGGCCCGCTCTCCCTCGGCAGCCTCCCGCCCGGCGCGTGGCGCCTGCTCGACGAAGACGAAATCCGCCGCCTGCGCCGCGCCGCCGGCATGGACGCCGCCGCGGCCAAACCCGCTTCGAAACGCTCCGCGCAAAGGAAGCGCAATGGACGCTGAACGCGAAATCCTGCAATCGGCGCGCACGCTCGCCGTCGTCGGCCTTTCCTCCAACCCGCAACGCGCCAGCTTCGGCGTCTCGCGCTTCCTCCAGCGCGCCGGCTACCGCATCATCCCGGTCAACCCGAACGAAACCGAAGTCCTCGGAGAAAAAGCCTGGCCGAGCCTCCTCGATGTGCCCGGGCCGGTCGATTGCGTCGTGGTCTTCCGCCGCCCGGAACACGTCCCAGAGGTGGTGGAACAGGCCATCCGCATCGGCGCGCGCGCCGTGTGGATGCAGGAAGGCATCTCCCATCCGCAAGCCGCCGAACGGGCGCGCAGCGCCGGCCTGCTCGTCGTCGAGAACCGCTGCATGATGATTGCCATGCTGCAGCTCCAGGCCGCCCCGCCCGCCTGAAACGCGCCGCCGCCCCGGCACTGGCCTCCTTCGCCTCCACTCGCCCCTTCCCGCACGCCCAATGAAAAAGGGCGCCGCATCCGCCGCGGCGCCCTCTGCCGTCTTCAAAAAACTGCGCCGGCCCCGGATCAGTACCGGTAGTGCTCCGGCTTGTACGGCCCTTCCACCGGCACGCCGATGTAGCTGGCCTGCTTCTCCGTCAGGCGCGTCAGCTTCACGCCGATCTTGTCCAGGTGCAGCCGCGCCACTTCCTCGTCCAGCCTCTTCGGCAGCATGTAGACGCCCGGCTTGTAGCTGTCGCGGTTCTTCCACAGGTCCATCTGCGCCAGCACCTGGTTGCTGAACGACGTCGACATCACGAAGCTCGGATGCCCCGTGGCGCAGCCCAGGTTCACCAGCCGCCCCTCGGCCAGCAGATAGATCTGGCGGCCGTCGGGGAACGTGTAGCAATCCACCTGCGGCTTGATGTTCTTCTTGATCACGCCGGGCGCCTCGTTGAGCCGGTCCACCTGGATTTCGTTGTCGAAGTGGCCGATGTTGCACACGATCGCCTGGTCCTTCATCTTCTCCATGTGCTCGAGCGTGATCACGTCGCAGTTGCCCGTCGCCGTGACGTAAATGTCAGCCTTGCCGAGCGTCTCCTCGATCGTCGTCACCTCGTAGCCCTCCATGGCCGCCTGCAGCGCCGTGATCGGGTCGATCTCGGTCACGATCACGCGCGCGCCGAAGCCGCGCAGCGACTGCGCCGAGCCCTTGCCCACCTCGCCGTAGCCGCACACCACCGCCACCTTCCCGGCCAGCATCACGTCCATGGCGCGCTTCAGCCCGTCGGCCAGCGACTCGCGGCACCCGTACAGGTTGTCGAACTTCGACTTGGTCACCGAGTCATTCACGTTGATCGCCGGCACCAGGAGCTTCCCTTCCTGGTGCATCTTGTACAGCCGGTGCACGCCCGTCGTCGTCTCCTCGCTCACGCCGCGCCACTCGGCCACCATTTCGTGCCAGCGGCGCGGGTTCTCCGCGTGGATGCGCTTCAGAAGGTCCTTGATGATCTGTTCCTCGCGCGATTCCGAGGGCTGGTGAACCCAGTCCGACCCTTGCTCGAGTTCATAGCCCTTGTGGATCAGAAGCGTCGCGTCGCCGCCGTCGTCCACCACCAGTTGCGGCCCCTTGCCGCCCGGGTGCGACAGCGCCATGTAGGTGCACCACCAATAATCCTCCAGCGTCTCGCCCTTCCAGGCGAACACCGGCACGCCCGCCGCGGCGATCGCCGCCGCTGCATGGTCCTGCGTCGAAAAAATGTTGCACGACGCCCACCGCACGCTCGCGCCCAGATCCGCGAGCGTCTCGATCAGCACCGCCGTCTGGATCGTCATGTGCAGCGAGCCGCTGATCCGCACCCCTTCCAGCGGCTTCTCGCCCGCGTATTTGCGGCGCAGCGCCATCAGTCCCGGCATCTCGGACTCGGCGATCGTAATCTCCTTGCGGCCCCACTCGGCCAGCGACAGGTCGGCCACCTTGTAGGGCAACGTTTCCGGCTTCATCACGCCACTGC